>OLZR01000777.1_pt1 | contig 14661 bp, 16 predicted proteins | sample 1644421 | NCBI WGS metagenome assembly OLZR01 (sample SAMEA103958132, study PRJEB25191) | human gut metagenome | biome: human-associated habitat [ENVO:00009003]; feature: intestine environment [ENVO:2100002]; material: feces | place: Germany | collected 2013/2015 | reverse complement strand
CACGATGCGCATCTTCGAGTCCGCATAGTTCTGAAAGCAATGGTCATAGCGGTCCAGGTGGTCGGGCGTGATGTTCATCAGCACCCCGATATGGGCGCGGAAGCGGTACATGCCGTCGAGCTGGAAGGAACTGAGCTCCAACACATACCAGTCGTAATCGCCCGTGGCGACCGAATAGGCGAAGCTCTCGCCGATGTTGCCGCCCAGGGCGACGTTGCAGCCCGCGTCGCGCAGAATCCGGTAGACGAGCGACGTGGTGGTCGTCTTGCCGTTCGAACCGGTGATGCAGATCGTGCGCGCACCGTCGAGATAACGCCCCGCGAATTCGATCTCGGAGATCACGGGAACGCCCCGTTCGCGCAGTTTGCGCACGATGGGCGCCGAGTCGGGGATGCCGGGCGACTTGACGCATTCCGAAGCGGCGAGGATGCGCTCCTCGCTGTGGCCGCCCTCCTCGTAGGGGACCTCCCATTCGTCCAGCTTGGCCTTGTAACGGTCGGCAATGCGCCCCGCATCGGAGAGGAAGACCCCGAACCCCTTCTTTTTGGCGAGGATCGCGGAACCGTAGCCGCTGATTCCCCCGCCCAGAACGACGATCTGTTTCATATTATCTTATTTTCAGCGTTACCAGCGTAATGGCCGCCAACAGCAGCGAGATGATCCAGAAACGGAGAACGATCTTGGTCTCGAAGATGCCCTTTTTCTGGTAGTGGTGGTGGACCGGAGACATCAACAGGATGCGACGCCCTTCGCCGTAGCGGCGTTTGGTGTACTTGAACCAGCCGACCTGCATCATCACCGAGAAGCTCTCCACGAGGAAGACGCCGCACAGCAGCGGCAGCAGCAGCTCCTTGCGGATGCAGAGCGCGAAAACGGCGATCACGCCGCCGATGGCCAGCGAACCCGTGTCGCCCATGAAGATCTGGGCCGGGAAGGAGTTGTACCACAGGAAACCCACCAGCGCCCCCACCAGCGCCGCGGCGAAGACCACCATCTCGCCGCTGCCCGGGATGTACATGATATTGAGGTAGTCGGCATAGACGATGTGGCCCGAAAGATAGGCCAGCACCCCCAGCACGGCGACGATCGGGACCGAAACTCCCGTCGCCAGACCGTCCAGACCGTCGGTGAGGTTGGCGCCGTTCGACACGGCCGTCACCACGAAAATCGCGACCAGCACGTAGAGAATCCATGTGGCAACGGAGTTTCCGCCCGTCAGCCATCCGTAGTCGAACTCGTTGTTTTTGACGAAGGGGATGGTCGTCTGCGTGGTCTTGAGGCTCTCGGAGCTGACGACCACGTGGCGCTGAACCGTTTCGAGCACCGTGCCGTCCTCGTTCAGATAGACCGTCTGCACGGGCTGCGTGACCTTCTCGCGCACGACGATGTCGGGCGAGAGCCACATGGTCGTTCCGACGATGACGCCGAGGCCCACCTGCCCCACGATCTTGAAACGGCCCTTCAGCCCCTCCTTCCTGTGGCGGAAAACCTTGATGTAGTCGTCCAGACCGCCGATCAGGCCGAGCCAGACCGTCGACACGAGCAGCAGCTGGATGTAGACGTTGTCCAGCTTGCCGAAGAGCAGCATCGGGACCAGGATGGCGACGAGAATGATCACGCCGCCCATCGTGGGCGTGCCTTTCTTCTGCAACTGGCCCTGAAGCCCGAGGTCGCGGATCTCCTCGCCGATCTGCTTGCGGCGCAGGAAGTCGATGATCGAACGTCCGAAGATAATGACGATCAGCAGCGAGAGGATGATGGCTGCCGCGGCGCGGAAGGAGATGTACTGGAACATTCCCGAGCCGGGGAGGTCGTAGGCCTCGTCCAGGTACCTGAATAGATGGTAAAGCATGGTTTCAATTAAAAATTAAGAATGAAAAATTAAAAATTACCATACGATGGCATTACGACAAGCGAACAAATGAAAAACAATTCTTAATTTTTCATTTTTAATTGAGAAGCGCAAAGCGCTTCTTTATCTCTTCCCGGTCGTCGAAAGGATGTTTCACGTCGCCGACAATCTGATAGGTTTCGTGCCCCTTGCCCGCCACGAGGATGATGTCGCCCGGACGCGAGAGCATCACGGCCGTGCGGATCGCCTCGGCGCGGTCGGCGATGCGCAGGTAGCGCGCGCCGGGCTCCAGCCCCGCGACCATGTCGTCGAGAATCGCCTCGGGCGACTCGTGGCGCGGATTGTCGGAGGTGAAAACCGCCATCGTGGCATACTTCACGGCAATGGCCGCCATCTCGGGACGCTTGGTCCGGTCGCGGTCGCCGCCGCATCCGCACACCACGATCAGCTGCTGGCCGGGAGTGCGGATCTCCTCGATGGTCTGAATCACGTTCTCCAGCGCATCGGGCGTATGGGCATAGTCGTGCCGTTCGCCGCGCGGATCTTCTCGAAGCGGCCGCTCACGGCGTGCAGCATGCTCAACACGCGCAGCACCTCGCCCCGGTCGAGTCCCAGCAGCGCCGCCGCGCCGTAGACCGCCAGCAGGTTGTAGGCGTTGAACCGCCCCAGCAGCCCCACCCACAACTCCTGCCCGTCGATGCGCAGGAGCATGCCGTCGAGGTGCATCTCGACGATCTTGCAGCGGAAATCGGCCATCGCGCGCAGCGAATAGGCGCTCACCGCCGCCGCGGTGTTCTGCACCATCACGCGTCCGTTCCGGTCGTCGGCGTTCGTCAGAGCGAAAGCCCCCTTGGGCAGCCCGTCGAAAAAGAGCTTCTTGGCCCGGATGTACTCGGCGAAGGTCTTGTGGTAGTCGAGGTGGTCGTGCGTGATGTTCGAAAAGATGCCGCCCGCGAAATCGAGGCCCCGCGTGCGTTCCTGCACGATGGCGTGCGACGAACACTCCATGAAACAGTATGCGCACCCGGCGTCGGCCATTTCACGCATCATAGCGTTCAGGCGGATCGAATCGGGCGTGGTGTGGGTGGCTTCGACCTCGCGGCCGTCGATCTTGTAGACCACCGTCGAGATCAGCCCGGCCTTGTAGCCCATGGCCCGCACCAGATCGTAGAGCAGCGTCGCGGTCGTGGTCTTGCCGTTGGTGCCCGTGACGATCACGGTCGTCACGTTCCTTGCAAGTTCACCCAGCAGATTCGGGCAGAGCTTGAGCGCCACGCGCCCGGGAAAATCCGTGCCGCCTCTGCCCAGCAGGCGGATCAGGGCCCGGCAGAGCTTGCAGGCAAGCACTGCGGTCATCACTCGTAACTTCATATCACACTTATATCATATTTTTTCGCAAAACTCAACTGGTTACGAAAGATTTACAAAATTGTGCTTGTAATGGTTGTCATAATCTGATATAATGCAGTCGAATTGTTTCGAAAATGTGCCGTTCCGGTCCGGGAACGGAAAAAAGGAGTCTGTAAACCATGCGAAAGGCAAGAAAACCGCTGTGCCTGCTGCTGTGCGCCGTGCTGCTTCTGTCCATGAGCGCGGCTGCGCTCGGCGCGAGCAACAACTATAGCAGCTGGTTCCAAACAAACTATGACGAGATCAACAAGCTCGGCCTGATGCCCGCGTCCTTTAACGGCCTTGATCTGACCAAGAACATCACGCGCGGCGAGATGTGCGAGCTGGCCGTCTACGCATTCGAAAAGGCCACCGGCAACGACATCGATATGTCGAACGAAACGTTCACCGGCTTTACGGATACGTCGGATGAGAATATTGTCAAGGCCCATCTGTACGGCATCGTCAACGGCTACGAGGACGGCTCGTTCCGCCCGAAGCAGCTGCTGACGCGGCAGGAATTCTTCAAGCTCATCGAGAATTTCTGCACGGCGGCTGCGTTCTCCCCCAAGGCGAAAGACGGCGCGCTGAACGGCTTTGCCGACGCCGGATCGATCTCCGCATGGGCGAAGGAGGCCGCGCAGATCTGCGTGAGCTATTCCTACGTGCAGGGCACGAAGCTTGGAAACGGCACGTATCTGAACCCCAAGGACAACGCCAGCCGGCAGGAAGCCATGACGATGTTCCTGCGCTGCTATAAGACCATCCAGTGGTTCTACGATGAAAACGTCAAGAGCGCGACGGTCGTTGTTGACCAGATCAATCTGAACGTCACCGTCACGAGCATCAGCAAGACCATGTACGTCTGCCAGACGGGTTATATCAACGTCCGCGATTCCTGGACGACCGGCAGCACGAAGGTCGGCGAGCTGAGCTACAACGCCGCCGTCACCGTCACCGGCATCACGACTACGACCTCCGACGGCCACCAGTGGTACCGCATCAAATATAACGGCATTACGGCCTATGTCCGCGCAGACCTGCTCGCCGATAAGAAGGACAGCACCGTCACGCCGGGCGGCGGCTCCGGCAGCGGCGGGACCGTCTCCGGCTCCGGCACAGCCAGCGAGATCGCGAACTTCGCCATGGGATTCGTCGGCTACAGCTATGTCTGGGGCGGCTCGAGTCCGTCAACTGGCTTTGACTGCTCCGGCCTCATGTACTATGTCCTGACGCAGTACGGCTACTCCATGAAGCGCGTTGCCAACGACCAGATGACGCAGGGTACTTATGTCTCCCGCAGCGACCTGCAGGTCGGCGACCTCGTCTTCTTCGGCTACAGCGGCTACGCGAACCACGTCGGTATGTACATCGGCGGCGGCAACTTCGTCCACGCCTCCACGCCGTCCACGGGCGTCCGCGTCAACTCGCTTGACGAATCGTATTACAAGACCCGCTTCCTTTGCGGGCGGCGCATTATCTGACGATCAAATCATGACATACCGGCCCCCGGTCTGCTAAAAAAGCGCCGGGGGCTGCGCATATCAAAAGGAGAATGTATGGAGCGAAATGAATTGGTGCTTGCGCGCCTGTCCAATCAATATCTGCTGCGCACAGGGGAGCGGATGGAGGTGCTCCGCGCTATGAACGGCTTTCAGGCGCAGTTTCTCTCCAACGCGCTGCATGCCATGCGCCTGCGCAGCACGGCGTATGACGCAGCGCACGCGGCGAACGGCCTTGTGAAGGGCTGGACGCTCCGCGGCACAATGCACATCTTTGCAGAAGCCGACCTTCCGTTGTTCCTGCACACTGGCTGCCGGTACCGGAGTCGGGACTGGACTGTTCCGTCATTCTGGAACCAGCGCCCGAACTGGGCGCTTACACCGAAGCGGCAGGCATACTTTTCGGATCTGATCATCGATGCACTTGCGCAAGGGCCAATGACGCGCGAGGCCCTGAAAGCCCGCTGCCGCGCTGCCGGAATGACGCAGGCGGAGGAGGGCAGCATATTCCATCCCTGGGGCGGCGGCATACGCGAGCTCTGCGAGCGCGGCTTTCTCTGCGGCACGGTCAGCGAGGAAAAGGCGTTCCGCCTCTGTCCGGCATTCACACCGATGGAGGAGCAGGACGCACTGCTGGAACAGACGCGCCGGTATTTCACGAATTATGGCCCGGCCTCCATCCGGGACGCAGCCTATTATTTCGGTTCCTCGCAGGCGGAGATCAAAAAGCGGCTGGCCCGGCTTCCTATGAAAGCAGCCGAATACGAGGGGCAGCAGCTGTTCAGTCTGGATTCCGGAAGAGCACCAGGACAGTCGCTTCCGGACTGCCTGCTGCTGGCGGGCTTCGACCCGCTGGTGCTGGGCTATGAGAAAAAGCAGAGCGTATTTCTCCCGCCGGAGTATCTGCGCGGCATTTTCAGTCTGTCCGGCATCGTCATGCCGCCGGTGCTGCTGCACGGCAGCGTAGCGGGCCGCTGGAAGCACAGCGGAAAGCGCCTGCTTATCACGCAGTTCCGCCCTTTTTCGCAGGAGGAGCGTGGTTTTGCAGAGGCAGCCGCGGCGCAGCTTTGGGGCGAAGCCGTACAGCCTGTCTTTCAGGACGCATAATCGACCTTTTCAAACCGAAAAATCCATGCTATACTTTTCTTGTCCCTCATACGCTTGTATGGGGTGATCATATGAAAAAATGGGTAGAGATCATGATGCCGGTCATGCTGTTTGCGACCGTTCTGTATTTCTGCGTCTTCGCCGTTCTGACACATCGAAGCGCGCAGACGGCGGCCATGCAGCCCGGCAGAACGACCGTCGTGCTCGACGCGGGGCACGGCGGGGAGGACGGTGGCGCGACCGGCGTTTCCGGCACGTCGGAGGCAGCGCTGAATCTGGATATTTCGCTGCGCCTGCGCGACCTTCTGCGCCTGTGCGGCGTGCGGGTCAGCATGATCCGCGAGACGGATACGGCTGTCTATTCAGACGGCTGCCGCACGATCTCGGAGAAGAAAGTTTCGGACATCAAAAACCGGACCGAGACGGTGAACCAGACGGAAAACGCGCTGCTTCTGAGCGTGCACCAGAACTTTTTCACCGAGGGAAAATACCACGGCGCACAGGTCTTCTACGCGAAAACGCCCGGCAGTCAGGCGCTGGCCGAGCAGCTGCAGGCCAATCTGGCCCTGGGCCTCGAGCCGGGCAACCGCCGGCAGTGCAAAAAATCGGACGGCGTGTATCTCATGGAGCATATCGGCTGCACCGGCGTGTTGGTCGAATGCGGATTTTTATCCAATTACGAGGAAGAACAGCGGCTCTTGCAGCCGGAGTATCAGAAAAAGCTGGCCGCCGTGATCGCGGGAACGCTGTCCGTGTGGCTCTCAGAGGAGCATCCGAATGAAATCTAAAACCGTTTTTGTCTGCAAGCAATGCGGCAACGAAACGCCGCGCTGGCAGGGCCAGTGCCCCGCCTGCGGGGCATGGAACTCCATCGTGGAGTTCGAGGACAAAAGAGCGCCTGCCGCGAAGGCGGCAGGCCGGGCAGGCAACGCGCGTGCCGTCCCGAAAAAGCTCAAAGAGGTGACAGGGGAGCAGGAGATCCGCTTCTCCACCGGTATGCAGGAGCTTGACCGCGTTCTGGGCGGCGGCGGCGTGCGCGGATCGCTGATTCTGGTGGGCGGTGCGCCCGGCATCGGCAAATCGACGCTTCTGCTGCAAATTTGCGCCTATCTCGGAAAAACGCTCCGCATCCTCTATGTTTCCGGCGAGGAATCGGAAAAGCAGATCAAAATGCGTGCCGACCGGCTGCAAGTCGCGTCGGACGAATTATATATCCTCTCGGAGACGGATCTTTCCGAGATTTTAAGCGCTGTCGACGAGGTGCAGCCGGATATTCTCATTGCCGACTCCATCCAGACGCTCTACAGCCCGGAGAATACCTCTGCCCCCGGCAGCATTTCACAGGTCAAGGACTGCACCATGGCCCTCATGCAGCTGGCCAAGAGCAGCGGCGTGACCGTCTTCGTCGTCGGCCATGTCAATAAGGAGGGCGCGATCGCGGGGCCGAAGGTGCTCGAACACATGGTCGACTGCGAGCTGTTTTTCGAGGGCGAGCACGCCAGCAGCTACCGCATCCTGCGCGCGGCCAAGAACCGCTTCGGCTCGACAAACGAGATCGGCGTGTTCGAAATGGAGGGCAGGGGACTGCTCGAGGTCCCGAATCCGTCCGAAATGCTGCTGGCCGGACGGCCATTAAATGCCCCCGGTACGTGCGTGGCCTGCGTGATGGAGGGTACGCGCCCGGTTCTGGCAGAAATTCAGGCGCTTGTCGCGCGGACGAATTTCAACGTCCCCCGCCGCACGGCGGACGGCTTTGATTTTAACCGGGCAAATCTCATGCTGGCCGTGCTGGAAAAGCGCGGCGGCGTGAATCTTGGGATGTCGGACGCGTATGTGAACGTCATCGGCGGCTTGCAGCTGGACGAGCCTGCCGCCGATCTGGCCCTTGTGCTTGCCGCCGCGTCCAGCTTCCGCGATAAGCCCATCGATCCGGCGACCGCCGCCATCGGCGAGGTTGGCCTGACGGGCGAGATCCGCGCCGTAACGGGCTTGCAGCAGCGCCTGTCCGAGGCCTCCCGCACAGGCTTTAAAACCTGCATCATCCCGCGCCACGGGACGGGCAATGTCACTGCGCCCGACGGCATGGAGCTGCTGCGCGTGCGCAATATCCGCGAAGCGATCGAACTGGTTCTGTCATAAATCAAAAAAGGAGAAATCGATATGGAAGTGCGTGCATTACTGGATGTGTTACATATTGCTGAGCGCCTCAAGGACGAACTGCGCCACTGTGAGACGAGCAGGGGCCGCCGCGAAAGCGTCGCCGAGCACAGCTGGCGGCTTGCACTGATGGCATTCTTTATGAAGGACGAATTCCCGGCGCTCGATATGGACAAGGTCATCAAAATGTGCCTGATCCACGATCTCGGCGAGTGCTTCACCGGCGATATCCCGACGTTTTTGAAGTCCGCAAGCGACGAAAAGAAGGAGGATACCGCGCTGTTCGATTGGGTCGCGTCGCTTCCGGCCCCGTATAATACGGAGCTGGCCGCGCTGTATACCGAAATGGGCGCGCTGCAGACAGACGAAGCGAAGCTCTATAAGGCGCTGGACAAGCTCGAAGCCGTCATCCAGCACAATGAGTCCGATATCCGCTCGTGGGAGCCGCTGGAGTATGATCTGAACCGGACATACGCCTATGACGCTGTCGCGTTTTCTCCCTATCTGACGAAGCTGCGTGAGGCCATCCGCGAGGATACGGAGGAAAAGATCAAAGCGGCGGAAAAATAAGCGATTTTCCGCAAAAAAGTATTTGACACGGAGAAAAATCTCTGGTATAATCCATAAGCCGCATTAAAGAGGTCAAAAGCTGCTCCGGCACACCTCAAGAGCGAGTCTACGAAAGAAAAGGTAGGTGCAAACGAATATGCAGGCTATTATCGTTACCGGCGGTAAGCAGTACAACGTCAAGGAGGGCGATGTGATCTACATCGAGAAGCTCGCGGCGGAGGCTGAGCAGACCGTCACCTTCGATCAGGTTCTGGCAGTTGTCGACGGTGCTGACTCCAAGTTCGGTACCCCCACAGTTGCAGGTGCTAAGGTTGAGGCTAAGGTGCTGAAGAATGGCAAGGGCAAGAAGATCCGCGTCTTCAAGTACCGTCCGAAGAAGGACTCCAAGTCCCTCCAGGGCCACAGACAGCCGTACACCAAGGTGCAGATCGAAAAGATCGCGCTGTAATTTATGACGCGCGTCGAATTTTTCGATCACGAGGGCAGGATCACCGGATTCTGCTGTTCGGGCCACAGCGGCTATGCAGAGGCAGGCAGCGACATTGTGTGCGCAGCTGTTTCCACAGCCGTCAAGCTTGCGGAGTGCACGATCAACGATGTGCTCGGCGAGCATGCGAAAACCAGGGTGAATGAAGACGAGGCCCGGATCACCTTAACCCTTCCCGCAGCGTGTGAAAGCGAAGAGGCCGTACAGGCGGTTCTCTCCGGCATGATGCTCACATTATGTTCTCTGCGGGATGACTATCCTGATTATATCGAAGTTTTGGAGGTGCAAAACGATGCTTAATATGAGTTTCCAGTTCTTCGCACATAAGAAAGGCGGCGGCTCCACCAAGAACGGCCGTGATTCTGAATCGAAGAGACTCGGCGCGAAGCGCGCTGACGGTCAGTTCGTTCTGGCTGGCAACATCCTCGTTCGTCAGAGAGGCACGCACATTCATCCGGGCAACAACGTCGGTATCGGCAAGGACGATACGCTGTTCGCTCTGATCGACGGCAAGGTCAAGTTCGAGCGTATGGGCAAGGATCGCAAGATGTGCTCTGTCTACGCAGAACAGTAATTTTGTTGTAAAAACCCCGAACGAGTCCCGTTCGGGGTTTTTTCTTAAAAGGGGATACCGCTATGATATATTATCACGCGTCGCCGACAGGCGGTCTGCAAATGCTCGAGCCGAGAAAGTCTCCGTATTTTGACAAGCCCACGCAGGTCTGCCTGACGTCCCTGCGCGCCATGGCGCTGTTCTACCTCATCCGGAATTATGAATACGCATATGGATATACCCGGCAGGGCAAGCTGTATTTCGACGATCCGTTCCCCAATGCGCTGAAAAAGCTCTACGCCGGAAAATCCGGCTGGCTCTATATCTGCGAAGACGGTGATTACAAGAAGACAGAGATTCCGAACGAGTTCGTGTCCGCGCAGCCCGTCCGCATCACCGGCGCGGAATATATTCCGGACGCGTATGAGGCGTTTTTACGGGAACAGGCGGCGGGAAACATCCAGCTGCTCGATTATGCGCATTTTGCGTCCGACCCGGAGAAATTCGCAAAGAAGCGTGCCTGGCTGCAAAAGGCCATCTCCGAAGAAATTCGGAAAAAGGAGATCTGGAAAGCCCCGGATTCCGACCGCGCGCACTATTATCAGGAGAACTATCCGGAAATCTGGACAAAGACTACGAAAACCTTACTGACAGAGGAGGAACCTCATGTTTATTGATAAAGTACGCATTTCGGTCAAGGCAGGTGCGGGCGGCAACGGCGCAGTGGCCTTCCACCGGGAAAAATACGTGGCCGCAGGCGGCCCGGACGGCGGCGACGGCGGCAACGGCGGCTCCATCGTCCTGCGCGTCGATGATAACCTGTCCACGCTGATGGACTTCCGCTACAAGCGCAAATATACCGCGCCGAACGGCGAGAACGGGCAGGGCAAGCGCTGCCGCGGCAAAAATGGCGAAAACCTGATCATCAAGGTGCCCAGAGGCACCGTCGTGCGCGATCTGGCCACGAATGAGATTATCAAGGATATGTCCGATTCCGATGATTTCGTCCTCTGCAAGGGCGGCAGAGGCGGCTGGGGCAACCAGCACTTCGCAACGCCGACCCGTCAGGTGCCGCGCTTTGCCAAGGCGGGCCTCCCGGGCGAGGAGCACGACGTCATTCTGGAACTCAAGCTGCTGGCCGACGTGGGTCTTGTCGGCTTCCCGAACGTCGGTAAATCGACGCTCTTGTCCGTCACGTCCAACGCGCACCCGAAAATTGCAAATTATCACTTCACCACGCTCTATCCGAACCTCGGCGTGATCTACGTCGCCGACGGCGTGTCGTTCGTCATGGCCGATATCCCCGGTATCATCGAGGGCGCGGCGGACGGCGTCGGTCTCGGCCATGATTTCCTGCGCCATATCGACCGCTGCCGCCTGCTCGTCCACATCGTCGACGTCTCCGGCAGCGAGGACCGCGACCCGGTCGACGACTTTGAAAAGATCAACGAAGAACTGCGGCAGTATTCGCCTGAGCTTGCCGAGCGGCCGATGCTCGTCGCGGCCAACAAGGTCGATCTTCTGCCGCCGGACAGCGATAATCTCGAACGCCTCCGTGCCCACGTCGAGGCCAAGGGGTATGAATTCTACACCATCTGCGCCGCCACGACGCAGGGCACGCGCGAGCTGATGAAGACCATCGCAGGCAAGCTTGCCGCGCTCCCGCCCGTCACGATCTACGAGCCGGAGTACGTCAAGCCTCTGGCCGAGGCGGGCGACGCGGACGAATTGCAGATCGAGCGCTACGACGATCTGTGGGTCGTGTCCGGCAAGTGGCTCCAGAAGCTTCTGAACGATATCAACTTCGACGATTACGAGTCCCGTATGTACTTCGACCGCCAGCTGCGCAAAAGCGGCCTGTTCGACCGCCTGGAGGAGCAGGGCATCGAGGACGGCGACACGGTCAGCATCTACGACTTTGAATTTGAGTACGAGCGATAATTATTGTAGGTTTGTCAAACATATTGTACAGCGAACGCAATAGGAGAAAGCCAGTGTTGGTGTCTCATGGGCAAGTTGTTGGCACGGTGAGGGAAAGGCTTGCTGTCTGGCATGATATATGCTATACTTGAACCGCGCGAAAAAAATTCGGGGCTTTTCGCCCCGAATTTTTTTGTTGAGTTTACTCTGCATGCCCGCGGATATGGTGCCGGTAAAATGCTGCGAGGAACGGCATGGAGATCACGAAGGTCAGAAGGTCTGCCACGGGCTGGCTCATCTCCACACCGGCGCAATGCAGCCACAGCGGCAGGAGCAGCACGGCCGGAAGGAAGAAAATGCCCTGCCTGCAGCTTGCCAGGAACGTCGCGGCCGTGCGGTAGCCGAGGCACTGATAGAGCTGATTGACGAACGTCGAGACGGCCAGCAGCGGCAGAACGATGCAGGAGAAGCGCAGCGTCTCCGCACCAATGCGCACGACCTCCGCGTCGCTGCAGAACCACCCCAGGATCGGCCGCGCGAAAATGGCCATGACGATGGCGCAGACCGTGCAGAGCACCGTGCCGACGAGGGAAGAGAACCAGAACGCCTGCCATGCGCGGCGGCGCTTTCTGGCGCTGTAGTTATAGCCTGCAACGGGCTGGAAGCCCTGCCCGATACCGATGACGAGATTGCGCACGAAGACATAGAGCTTGTTCGCGATCGTGATGGCCGAGACGGCCGCGTCGCCATAGAGGACGGCCTGCATATTGAGCACGGCCGAGGCCACGCTGCCGAGGCCCTGCCGGCAGACGGTTGGGAGACCCGTCGAGAAAATAAGCCAGTAATCACAGAAATGACGACTTACGATGCGCAGGCGCAGCCGGACGATGGAACGGCCCGTCAGGAAGAACATCAGCAGAAGCACAAAGCTCACGACCTGACTGACGGCTGTGGCCAGCGCCGCGCCGCCTGCGCCCATGTCCAGCGTGAAGATGAACAGGGGATCGAGCACGATATTCAGCACGCCGCCCAGTCCAAGCCCCCACATGGCGAGCGTCGATTCGCCCTCGGCGCGGAGCGTGTTGTTCAGCACGAACGAGGCGCAGCTGACCGGCGCGACGAGCAGGATCCAGCGGGCGTAGGGGACGGCATAGGGAAGCATGGTGTCCGTGCATTTCAGCGCGCGCAGGATCGGCTTCAACCCGGCAAGACAGCCCCAGCCGACGACCGCACCCGCGAGAATGGCGGCCACAAAGGCGCTGACGGCGTAGCGCTCGGCCGCGTCGTCGTCCTTTTCGCCGAGCTTGCGGCTGATGAGGCTGCCTGCGCCCATGCCGAGTCCGTAGCCGACGGCCTGCAGAATGGCCATGAGCGTGTAGACCATGCCGACTGCAGCCGATGCCGATTTGTTGATCTGCGAAACGAAATAGGTGTCTGCCGTGTTGTAAATGACCGTGACAAGCATGCTGATGGTGGTCGGGATCGCCAACGAGCTGACGAGCTGCGGGATCGGCGTGCCGATCATTTTCTCATATTGCTCCGCACTGTTCGGAACATGAGCCATTCAGAATCCCTCCGACATTTTCTTTTATTCTATCATATTCCGGCGCGATTTTCCAGAGGAGGAATCCACATATGAAGTTCCCGAAGCTCAGGCACGCAGGCCTGTGCAATATCCTGATCTTTCTCCCGGCGCTGTTCCTGTTTTTTGCCATCGGCTTCAATATCCCGCTGGCAAACTGGGGCACGCCGAAGTGGGTCCTTGCCCTGAATTTCCTGCTTGGCTGCGCGGTCTCGCTCGGCTATCTTATTCTGGGGGCGTTTCCGCTCCTGTACGCCGATCAGGTTTTTTTCCTGCTGCGGGAGTGGAAGCGTTCCAGCCTGGAATACCGCACTGGCCGGGCGAGATCAGAATGGGCGAGTATGCGCTCTACTGCGGCCTCGGCGACCGGGTGGCTGTGCTGACGTATACGAAGCAGGAGGGGAAAAAGCACCTCCTGCTCGAAAAGGACCTCGCTGCCTACGGAACGAGCGGCAAGAGCAGAACCCGCAGGCGCAGGATCACCCCGGAGGAGCAGAAAAGCTGCCGCGCCCGGCTTGAAAGCTGGCTCGTCGCCGAGGGCTATCGTTTTGAAGCGGAGACAGAGAAATGATCTGAGACACAAAGTGCGGGCGCTGCTTTTGGCAGCGCCCGCGCAGTTTTTATTTGGGATCCTTACTGCGGAATATGCGGTTGAGCAAATAGACGCAGAGCATGATGACGAGGATCACAATGAAAATGGAACCCCAGCCGGCGCCCATCAGGCGCAGGGATTCCTGCCATGTGGCAGGACGGCCCGGGATCGACTGTTCCGCAACGGCGGTGAGGATCGGCAGCAGCTGCATGGTCATTCCTCCTTATCCAATGGTGTAGACAAGGCTCATGATCAGGCCGCCCGCGATGACAGAGGCGATCTGGCCCGAAACATTGACGCCGACGGTGTGCATGAGCAGGAAATTCTGCGGGTCCTCCTTCAGGCCCATCTTGTGGATGACGCGGGAGGACATCGGGAAGGCCGAGATACCGGCCGCACCGATCATGGGATTGATTTTCCTGCCCTTCGGCAGGAACAGGTTCAGGAACTTGGCCACCAGAACACCGCCCGCCGTGTCGAAGATGAAGGCAACAAGGCCGAGGCCCATGATGAGCAGCGTCTGCGGCTTCAGGAACTGCGCCGCGTGCATGTTGAACGCGATGGAGATGCCGAGAAAGATCGTGATAAGGTTCGCCAGCACCTTCTGCGCCGTCTCGGACAGCGAGTTCAACACGCCACACTCGCGAATCAGGTTGCCGAACATCAGGAAGCCGACAAGCGCAACGGCCTTCGGGGCAAAGATGCCCGTGATGATCGTGATGACGATGGGGAAGAGGATGCGCGTTGTTTTGGAGATCTGCTTCGGCTCATACGGCATGCGGATGAGCCGCTCCTTCTTCGTTGTCAGCAGGCGGATGACGGGCGGCTGGACGATGGGTACCAGCGCCATATAGGAATAGGCAGCGACGGTGATCGCGCCGATGTAGCCGCTCTGCAGGGCGTTTGCCACGACAATGGATGTTGGGCCGTCCGCCGCGCCGATGATGGCG
>OLZR01000775.1_pt1 | contig 14688 bp, 9 predicted proteins | sample 1644421 | NCBI WGS metagenome assembly OLZR01 (sample SAMEA103958132, study PRJEB25191) | human gut metagenome | biome: human-associated habitat [ENVO:00009003]; feature: intestine environment [ENVO:2100002]; material: feces | place: Germany | collected 2013/2015 | reverse complement strand
GGTGACCACCACCGTGCCGCGGCGGCGCAGCTCCTCCGCCAGCGTACACATAAGCGTGGTCTTACCGCCGCCGCCAATGAGAGCGGTGACGCCCCTTTCCACGCCCAGCAGGGCGGAAATGTCCATTATATGTCCTCCGGCACACGCACCCAACGGGTAGGCACGCCGCCCTCAAACGTCACCTGATAGCCGGTGCCGGCCTTGCGGTACCAGTCCACCCGCAAGCCGCCGAACCACGTCATCATGAACCCGGCGATGACGCCGCCGTGGACGACGCATACCGTCTCCATGGCCTTCCGGTTGCGCTGCATGGTCTGGGGCGCGCTTTCGCCGTTAGGGCAGGGGAGATGCTCGCTGTCGGTGATCCAGTGCTGGAAGGCGGGGTCGTCCTTCAGCTGGTCATAGCTGCGCATCTCGAAATCACCGAAGTCCATCTCCCGCAGTCCCGGCAGCGCCGTGTGGGGCACGTCGCCGTAGATGGCGCGGAGGGTCTGCTCCGTCCGCACCAGACCGCTGGTGAAATACCGGGGCGCGGTGGGGTACTGAGCGGCGTGGGCATGCAGCTCCGCCAGAGACTCCGGCAGCACTGGGATATCCGCCGCGCCGTAATACAGGTCGCGGAGACTGCCCTCGGTCTGGCCGTGGCGTATCATGGTCAAGATCATTTCAATTCCTCCGTTAATCCGCATAATATCCGGGTCACATGGGCCGCCTCACGGGCCAGACGCTGCACCAGCGTGCCGTGTACCTCTCGCCACGCCCGCTCCGCGCCGTCCATGGGGACGATGCCGCCGCCCACCTCCCGGGTGATGACCACCGCGTTTTCAAAAAGAGGCAGGTACTGCTCCGCGTTATCGCAGCGGCGGGTCAGTGCCTCCAAGTGCCAGTAGCATTTCTTCCCCGGCACCGGGTCGCCCGCCGCCAGATCGCATACGTCGGCCATGGTCAGGCCGTAATGCCGGAGCGCCCAGGTCAGCTTGCCCTGAAACGCGCCGCCGATCACCAATTCCATACTCGTCACCTCACCAAAGTCAATACCGCAAGGCCCCACAGCTCGCCCAGCGTCAGGGCGAAGCCCGACACGTCGCCGGACATGCCGCCCAGCTGCCGGTCAGCGTACCACACCGCCAGCCAATAGCCCACGGCCGCCGCCAAGGGGGCGAAGCTGCCCCACAGCGCCAGCGGCACGATGATCGCCGCCGCCATCACAAGGGCAGCAAAGACCACATAGGGGGTCTTTCGGTCGGTCATGGCGGCGTACTGGCTGGTGGTCATGGGCCGCAGCGTCAGCACCGCCAGCGCCGCGCAGGCACGACTGGCCGCCGGGATCACCAGCAGGGGCAGCAAAGGCAGCTCCTCCCGCGCCATGGCGAAGCTCCACTGGCTCAGTGCCAGCAGCACCATGGAGATCACGGCGAAGGCGCCGCAGTGGGAGTCCTTCAAAATTTCCTGCCGCCGGGGCAGGTCGCGGCGGCTCAGCACCGCGTCGCACACGTCCATGAAGCCGTCCAGATGGAGAAAGCCCGTGGCCAGCCACGGGGCAGCGGCGATCAGCAAGCCTGCCGCGCTCTGGGGCAAAAATCGCCCCACATACGCCGCCAGCAGCCACACACCGCCCACCACCAGCCCCACAAGGGGCAGGCAGCAGATCATTTTGCTGCGGGCCTTCTCGTTCCATAGCTTCAGCGGGCAGGGGATGGCCAGAAACATGCCCCACGCCATGAAAAAGCCGTAGATCCAATCTTTCACAGGGGCCACGCTCCCTTCCACACACGGGGCAGGCCCGCCGCCATGTCGCACACCACGTCAAATTCCGCCGCCAGAGCGCGGCACACCTGGGCAAGGCCACGGACGTAGACCTCCGTCCAGTCTTGATAGTCCTCGCCGCCCCGCCACAGGTCGTCGCAGACGCAGACAAAGTGGGCGCTGTGACGGCTGACGGCCAGCAGCTCCGCCGTCACGGTTTCCGCCGCGTTGGCGTCAAATTCCGGGCCGAACATGGTCTCGGACAAGGCGGCGGTGACGCTGTCCAGCAGCACCGCGCCGCGTTTGTCGATGTCAGGCAGAGCGGCGGTCAGGCCGGTGCTGCGCTCGATAGTCCGGAAACCCCAGCCCTCCCGGTCGGCAATGTGCCGCAGGACACGCTGGTGATCCTCGCTGTCACGGGGCGTCATGGTGGCCCAGTAGTAGAGGGGAGCGCCCGCCGCCAGATGGCGGCACAGGCACTGGGCGGCGGTGCTTTTGCCGCTCTTGCTGCCGCCGATCAGTAAAATTCTCATACCTTTTCCACCGTAAAGCTGTCGCCGGAGCGGATGGGCTCCAGATAGTCGTCCTGAATGGCGGCCTCGGCGAAGGTGGCCATGTTCTTCATCACGCCGCAGGCGCCCTCCAGCACCCGGAACAGCAGGGGACAGCCGCTGCCCTCCCCCAGACGCATATCCAGCGCAAGGCAGGGCGTCAGGCCCAGCGCCTGGGCCGCCCTGGCGTAGCCCAGCTCGTAGGACTGGTGGGACAGAAACAGGTAATCCGCCGCAGCGGGGCACAGATGCACGGCGCACAGAGCGGCGACGACGGAGATGTAGCCGTCCACGGCGGCGGCGATCCCCTCGTGGGCGCAGCCCAGAAACGCGCCGGTCATGGCGGCGATGTCCAGTCCGCCCACCTTGTGGAGCACGTCCAGCACGTCGTTTTTGTCGGGACGGTGCAGCGCCAGGGCGCGGCGCAGCACCTGCTTCTTCCGGTCAAAGCCCTCGTCGGTGAGGCCGCCGCCCCGGCCGGTGACAGTCTCCACCGCCGCGTCCAGCAGCACCGAGAGCACGGCGGCGCTGGTGGTGGTGTTGCCGATGCCCATTTCGCCGATGCCCAGCACCGAAATACCGTCGGCTTTCGCCTGCGCGGCGGCCTCCATGCCCACCGCCAGCGCCTGAAGCGCTTCGGCACGGGTCATGGCGGGCTCCGCCGCCATGTTGGCGGTGCCATAGCGCACCTTGCGGTTCACCACGGCGGGGCAGGGCACGTCCACGGCGATGCCCACGTCGTACACCGTCACGTCATCGCCGAAGGTCTGGGCCAGCGCCGACATGCCGGTTTTGCGGCGGGTCATGTTGACGGCCTGCTGCACCGTGACGGACTGGGGCGCGCAGGACACGCCCTCCGCCACCACGCCGTTGTCGGCGGCAAACACCGCCACACGGCACTTATTCACCTCCGGGCAGACCTGGCCGGTGACGCCCGCCATGCGGACAGCCATGTCCTCCAGCTTGCCCAGACTTCCCGGCGGCTTGGCCAACTCCGCCTGACGGCGGCGAGCGGCGGTCATGGCGGCTTCATCCGCCGGGCGGATGGCCGCGATATAGGCTTGCAGTTCCTGTTCTGTCATCGTGTGATCTCCCCCAGATAGCCCTGCGCCGCCAGCCAGTCAAGAGACGGGGCGCAGTTCATGTTTTCGATGGTAAAGGTGGCGGTGGGACAGGCCGTCAGCAGGGCGTCCAGCGCCTGCTCCATGGGGATATTGCCCTCGCCCAGCGGGTTGTGCAGATCCCATTCGCCGAAGTTGTTGTGGATATGGACGTGCCGCAGCCACGGGGACAGAGGGGCAATCCAGTCCAGGGGCGGCGTCTTGCTGACGGTGGTGTTGGCGTGGCCCACATCAAGGCACACCCCCAGACGGGGATCGTTTACGCCCTCCATGATGGCCGCCAGCATATCCGGGCCGTCGTCCATGACGTTTTCCAGCGCGATGGTCATGTCTTGGGGCACCTCCGGCAGAAAGTCCCGCCAGAAGCGCACCGACTGCTCCACAAACCACTCCGGAAAGTAGACGAAGGGGACATACCCGTCGTGGATAACGATGCGGCGGATCCCCAGCCGCCGGGCTATGGCGACGGTCTGGCGGTAGCGTTGTGCCGCAATGTCCCGCACCAGCGGGTCGATGGCGCAGGGATGCAGCTCGGCAAAGGGCGCGTGGAGCCACAGGCGGGCAATATCCGCCGTTTCCGCTTCTGCAGCGGACACGGCGGCGCTGTCCTCCAGCGCTGCCGCCATGCAGAAGGCCGTGACCTCGAAGCCCAGAGCATAGCGGCGGGAGAGCTGGGCAGCGGCGCTGTCGATGCCGGACAGATGGAGTTTTTCGCGCAGATGGGCGCGGTTCATGGGCAACACCTCTTTTCTGACAGTATAGCATGGTCGGGGGAAAAAGGAAAGCGGTACGTTTTGGCGTACCGCTTTCCTGTGGTTATTCCCCGCCGGCGGCGTAGCCGCCGCCTACGTCCTCGCCCAGATCGCAGGTATAGACCCAGCAGATCACATCGCCGTCCTGCAAGGTGTAGCCGGAGCAGCCGTAGTTAGGGAATTCCCCGTTGACGCTGTACATCCAGCCGGACAGCTTGCCGCAGTCGAACTCGTAGAGATTGGCGATGCCCTCGATATAGGCGGTTTTATACAGGGGCGACCAGCTGGACTCCATGGAGATGCCATTGTCCCGGCAGACACGCTGGAGCAGGTCGAAGGCCGTCTCCCCCTCGGTGAAGGAGAGCTCCGTCTCCGGCAGGATCACGCCGTCATCGGGCACGAAGTCCGCCTTGGCGGCGTTGAGCTGGTCAAGATTGTCCAGAATGGTGGCGCAGGAGATGGAAACGGTGCAGCTGCCTGCCGTCTCTGTTTCGGCAGGGGAACCGCCGCAGGCGGTCAGCAGAGCAAGGCACAGCAGCCAGCACAAAAGGGCCGCGCTCCATGGGGTACGGTGTTTCATAGGTCGCCTCCGATGGAAGGGAGCGGCGGAGCCGCTCCCTCCGGTTGGGTTTTCAGGGGAGTTATTTGGGGGAAAATTACGCGTCCTGACGGCGCTTTCTGGCCAGCAGAGCCAGCGCGGCGGCGGACACCACCACGCCGCCCAGCCACAGGGTCAGGTGGCTGTTGTCGGCGGTGTTGCCGGACTTGACGTTCTTGCCGTCGGTCTTGCCGTCGGTCTTGCCGTCGGCGGAATCGCTGGTGGAGCCGTCGTTGGCGTTCTGCTTATCCCGCAGCTGCTGATAGCGCTTTTCGGCGGCCAGCAGGGTGTTGTAGTTGGTGACCTGCGCCTTCAGCTCGTCGTCCAGCGCGTCGTAAGCGGCGCGGGCAGCGGTGATCTTGGCCTTGCTGTCCTTGTCCAGCTTCACCTTGCCGATGGCGTCGATCTTGGCGATCACATCGTCCACGGCGGCCTTGTCGGCGGCTTCCTTCTTCAGCTGGGCCAGCTTGGCCTCGGCGTCGGTCAGGATATCCAGCTTGCTGACCAGCGCCTTCTGGGCGTCGGTCAGGGCGTCGTAAGCCTTGCGGGCCGCGTCGATCTTGGCCTTGCAGTCGTCGGTCAGGGTCACGTCGCCGATGGCGTCGATCAGGTCGTCAACCGCCTTGGCGGCGGCCTTGTCGGCAATCTCCTGTGCGCGAACGGCCAGATCGGCCAGCATCTGGGGATTGAAGGGGTTGTTGTTGGCTTCAATGGCGGTCTTCATCTCGTCAGCAGTCTTGGCGGTACCCAGACCGGTGACGCCGTACTTGGAGCTTTCCTTGCTGACGGTGCCGTCCAGATAGAAGCAGTTGTCCACATAGTGCTCCGCCGTCTTGTCCGGGGACAGACCGCCCAGATAGGAGGCAGCGCCGCTGGTGCCGGTAACATCACCGATGCTGTAGCAGTTGGTCAGGGTCGCGCCATTCGTGTTGCTGAAGCCGGAGCCGCAGATACCACCCAGATAGCACTCGTTTTTGGAAGTGGTGGTGATATTGCCGCTGGCGTAGCAGTTGGTGATGATCGAGCCACCCGCGGTATAGCCCGCGATGCCGCCTGCGTGCTTATTGCTGGTGACGTTCACGGCGCTCCAGCACTGGGTAATGGATGCCTTGTCGTACATATAGCCCACGATGCCGCCCGCCTGCGCAATTCTAGTATTGTTGGTGCAGGTCACGCTGCCGGTGATGCCCAGCCCCGTGACGGAGGCGCCGCCCTGCAGATAACTGATCAGGCCCAGAGTATTGCTGGTGCTGTTGATGTACAGGTTGCGGATAACGTGACCCTGTCCATCGAAGGTACCGTAGAACTTCTTCAGCGGTGTCCAATCATAGCCCGCCAGCTCGATATCGGCGGTGAGCTTGGCGCTGCTTTTACCGTCCGTGGCGGCGAACCATGCCAGCTCCGCAGCGGTGCCGATCAGATACACGCCGTTGCCGTCCTTCTTGGGCTCGGTCTTGGTCTTGCCGTCCCAAGCGTTTTCACCGACCTTGGGCAGAACGGCGGTCTTGACAGTCAGGACGCCGTCCTTCACATTGGCGGCGTCAGCGCTGCCCAGAGAGAAGGAGCCGCGGGTGACAACATAGCCGTTCTTGGACAGGGTATAGGTATAAACGCCATAGCCCAGGGTGTAGGTGCCGTTTTCGTTGGGGGTAATCGGGGTCTTGCCATCGCGGCCCAGCAGGGTGACGGTGACGCCGCTCAAGGACGTGCCCTTCTCGTCCGTGATGTCCAGCTTGGTCTTATAGGTGACCTTCTGATACACCGTAACCACCGCGTCAGCATAGTGGTTCATGTAATAGTTGACGGTCACAGCATTGAAGTTAGTGCCCACGCCGGTATCGGTCATGCTATACAGGAAAGCGAAGGGGTTGGCAGCAGCATACATGCTGCCGTAGGTATAGCCGTTGGTAAGGGTGTACTGCGCGGTGGCCGCGCCATCGGCGAAGGTCATATCCTCTGGGATGGTGACGGTGACGGTGGCGTTGTCCATCTTCTGGTACTGGCCCAGCGTACCCTCGTACTTGGTCTCACCGGCGAAATAGGTGGGATTGAAGATAGTGGGATTGAAGATGCCGGAGATCTTGTTGACGGCGCGGTACATGCCGTCAAAGCTCAGCTTTACCTGATCGCCGGGCATGATATTCTCGCCGGGGTTGGAGACATTCTCAGCGGTGATGGTGACCTTGGCCACGCGCACCAGACGGTAGCTGACGCCGGTGGAGTCGGTCATCTTGAGGATAACGGTGCCGCCCTTGCCGTTGCCGATGGTGTTGAAGCCAGCCAGAGGAACGGCGTAATTGCCGTCAGCGTCGGCGGAAACGGACTGGAAGCCGGAAACGGTGGTCTTCATGCTGTTGTCGGTGGCAGCCAGCGCGTATTCCACCTTCACGCTGCCGGTGGCGTTGACGGTGAAGTCCAGCGCGGGGTTCGTCTCGTTGGCCTCATAGAACCAGGTGTCGTAGTTATAGTCCCAATCCTCGGAGCGGGTAGTGGTGACGCCGGAAGCCATGTTGTACTTCACCTTCGCGTCGGCGGTGCCGTGGGTCACGCCGGTACCGCCCACCACGATGACGCCCACACGCTCAGGGCTGGTGGCGGGGAACAGGCCGCCGTGGCTGCCGTGATTGCTGGGGTTCACGTCCACGCTGTCATAGTAGACGGCGATGATGGAATCCTGCGTACCGGGGGTAACGTCCGCCCAGTTGGCGGTGGTGTTGCCGCCGTTAACGGGGCTGATCGCGGCGTCGCCAGTCAGGGTGTTCCAGTGGAAGTCAGGCTCTACCATGATGTTGCCCGCGTCGGAGTTGATGAGCTGCCAGTGACGGTAGGCGCGGATACGGGTAGTGCCGGTAATGGCTTCGTAGCCGCTGGGGTCCAGATTGACCTGTAGGTCGGCCTCGTCACGGTTGATGGTCTGAGTACCCAGATTGCTGAAATCGTGAGAAACGCGATCCGTGGCGGCGCTCTCGGCAAAGGAGACGGTCAGCTTGCCGCTCTCGCTCTGGCTGGCCAGCCAGCCCGCCTGGGTCACATGGGTATCGTCGCTGAGACGCCAGGTGTAGTTGCCATTGCTCTTGGAGATGAAATACTGGGCGGTCTTGGTCTTGCCGTCCTCGCTGGTCGTCCACTCCGTCGTAGGCTCTACCTCAGTGGTGTTGAAGTTGTTCCACTGGAAGTACAGGCCGAAGGTGGCGTCGGCGGGAGCGGTGACATCCAGCGTAAGGCCGATGTTGATCTGCATCGATTTGTCGGACGCACTGTAGCTGGCACGGAAGGTCTGGTTGATATTCTGTTTGAAAATATACCCATCGATTTTAGGATAGGCATAGGTGTTGTACAGGCAGGCGTTGCCGGCCGCGTACAGCACAGTGGGATAGTAAGTATAATTGCCCTTGACATAGGCATCGCCCATGGTGGTATCGCAGCCCATGATGGGGCAGTTCACGCGGACATAATAGTCGTCCTCGGTGAAGTAGGAGGTGTTGTCCGTCTTTTTGGTGCTGACATAGAAGGAGTTGCACTGAAGGTAGAGCTTGTTGCCGCCGCCAGCGCCGCCGTCCACGTTCTTGTCGGTGGGCAGGTTCAGCGTCATGCCGCCCAGCGCCTTGCCGTCAGCGGTAAAGGCACGGTAGGCATAGCGCCCGGCCGTCAGCTTGGTGTAGAATATCTGATATTTGGTGCTGTCCAGCTTGCCCATGGCGGGGTCATACTCCTCCTCGCCCTCAGGCAGGGTATCGGTGAAGTTGCTGTACAGGAACACATCCTTGAGCTCGTCGCCCAGCACCTCGTTGCCGTCGGCGTCCTTGGTGACGTTATACAGCTTGATGACGGGATAGCCGCCGGTGTAGTCCTTGCCCACGAAGAAGCTGAACTCCATGGTGGGGTTATCCTCCACGGTCAGGGTCAGCGTCCAGGTATCGGTGGAGAAGTTCTCGCCGTCGAAGGAGGCATAGAAGCGGTAGATATACGTGCCCGCCACAGTCTCGGTGAGCTGGATCAGGGTGCCGCCGAAGAGAGCCTTCTCGAACTTCTGCCTGGTGCCCCAGCTCTGGCCGTTGTCGGCGGAGCGCTCATAATAGTAGTTCTCGTAGGTGAGGCCCTCGCCGTCAAAGATCTTGCCCGCCTGCAGGTCGCTGAGCAGATAGGCGGTGCCGGTCTGGACGGTGGCGCTGGCGGTGGGGGACACGCCGTCCTTCAGCTTGGGAACAGCCACAGCGGGGGGCGTGACCTCGCCCTCGGCGGGCACAGGCTCGGCGTTCGCGTCGCCGTTGGCGGGAGCGGGGGTCTCGTCGCTCTTATCCGCGTTGGCGGGGGTGGTCTGGCCCTCGTCGGGGGTGACGGGGGTGGTGGGTTGGTCATTGCCGTCGGTTGTGACGACAGTGGGGGTAACTTCCTCCGCGAACGCCGCCACGGACAGGTTGCCCATCAGGGACAGCACCATGGTCAGCGCCAGCAGCAGAGAAAGCAGCCGTTTGCTTGTTTTCATGTGTTTTTGGTTCCTTTCTATGATTTTTCTCTATATAAAGCCTTTCGGCAGAAAGCACTCCGAGGAAAGCTCCCGCCGAAATCGTCATCGCCGACTTGACAGCGTCCCGGTGCAGGCAGGAGCTTTTCCGGACGGCCCTGGGCGTATCTGACTGATCCCAAATTGGGTTTCACAGTGACCTGTTCGCGGGGATTTGCACCCCATTCCGCCTCCGGCGCAGTGCGCCGGGCGGGCCGTCCGGTATGCAGTTTTGGATGGCTGTCAGCTCACGCGGAGGCAAGCGGTGGCCGGTGCAAGGCGGGCGGCGTCGCTGCCCGCCTTGGGATCGACAGCCAGCAGGTAGTAGGTACCGGGTTTCTCGTTGACGACGTACTGGAAAGCATCGCCGCTCTCGTCTGCCGGGATCTCCGTCAGCTGCGTCCATTGATCGTCGTAGAGGTAGACCGTCATGCCCGCGATAGACTGGAAGCTCTCGCTGCCGCCGTCGGCCACGGATTTGGTTTCGTACTTCAGGGTGTTGAAGGTCAGCGTTTCCCCGGCCTTGACGGTGTATTCGTCCTTGTCAAAGCAGGTGAACGCGCCGCCGTCGCTCCAGAAGTTCCAGTCGCTGAACAGTGCCACGTCGATGGTATCGCCGTTGCTCAGCAGAATGTAGTCCGCCGTGGCGCCCCAACCTGGCCCCATCAGGGGATATACGTGGTTGCGGTAGTACATGAGGTTTTCATCGTGGCCCCAGAAGTTCCGCATGTACATGCTGGTGGCGGAGCCGCTGATGGTCAGCGCCGGGCCGGGCCAGCTGGCCGTCTGCTTTCCCAGAATGTCATATACCTCTCGGTATCTGTCGTTCTGGCCGTCGACCACCTTTTTCGTGCCGGAGGTTACTTCCTCCGGGGTATAGCCCTTGCAGTACACGCCCAGCAGATACAGATACAGGTGCAGAACGGTAGGCCGCTCCACCACCACATTGTCGATATAGCTGCCGCCGCCTTGGCCGTTTTCGGTGTGGTAACGGTAGAACTCCGCAAGCCCCTGACTCTCCAGATCGAAGTAGGGCACCTCCACCTGCAGGTGGGCCATGGGGGTGCCGTCGACGCCCCTGATGGGCACACCGTCGTTGGAGACGGTGACGTAGACGGTCACGCTGTCGGCATTCTCCTCGTCATAGTCGTACTGGCCGGGGTCTCCGGCGGCGCTCTTTGTAACGGTAACCGTCAGGTGATAGACTGCCTGCACCGCGCTGTCGGCGCCGCACACGGCGGTGATGGTCAGGAGATAGTCGCCTGTCTTGCTGTTGGTGAAGGACAGGTAATCGCCCTTATCGTCCGCGGCCAGCTTGGTGTGCTCGCTCAGTCCCTCGCCGGACAGCGTGTAGGTAACGCGGTCCGGGCAGGTGTCGAACACATCGCTCATGTACAGGGTATACATCCCGCCCTGCTCCACCTGCGCCGTTTCGGGCGCGGTGCTTTTTACGGTGATGGCGTGGCGGGAGGAGGGCCACTGGCCCTCGGTCAGATAGCCGTATACCGCCGCTGCGTCCGCGATATCCTGCTTGCCGTCGCCATTGATGTCCAGCCGGGCGAGGATGGCGGGATTGGTGATGGTGTCGTTGTCGCAGCAGTACTCATACAGGTATTGCAGGTCGTACACATCCACCGCACCGTCGCCGTTGATATCGCCCCGGTCATAGGTCTTGCCGGTGACGGAGATGGGAATGTCGGTCTTGGCCGCCCGGATCACAGGCTCGCCGTCCGCGCCGCTCTGGTACATGACGGGCACGTAGGTCAGCTCAAAGTAGCCGTCGTCCGCTGCGGTGAGGGTATCGCTGTAGGTGAAATATTCCACCTTGACGCCGTTGATGGTGCGGCTGACCGGCAGAACGCGGCTCTCGCCGTTGGTGTAATAGACGGTCAGCTCCATGCCGGCGGGGTCGAAAGCCTCGCCCTCGTTGTAGCTCATTTTATCCGGCAGCTTCGTCACCTCCACCTTATCGACGGTGCTGGTCAGCGCCATCAGATAGGCGGAGTCGTTCTTGAAGAACACCGTGCCCTTGCTGTCGGCAATGGGAGAGCAGATGGCGTACTGCGCCTGATCGTTGGCGGGGGTGAACAGGGCGTAGGCCGTTTCCACCGTGCGGGTGCTGCCGCCCTCCTGATAGGTCTCGGTGGTGGTTTTGCCGGGAGCCGTTCCCGTATCCTCCAGCAGCCGCAATGTGCCGGGGGTGAAGTTATCGAAGAAGTAGACGCTGGGGTATTCATAGGCGGTGGTCAGCAATCCGGAGGTCTGGGGATAGCCCTTGGTGGGCACGCTGTAGAGCACACTCATGGAATCCAGATCCACCACGGTGATGTTGTGGCCGGTATACGCGCCGAACTGGGACGTGCCGGACACGCCAATGTAGGCCCGGCCGTGATACAGTACCGGCGTGCAGGTGCTCATGGCCGGTGTACTCGGGTCGCCGCTGCCGTTGCTGAGGGCGCAGGAGCGCGTATCCGTGATCTTCCAGCCTTCCGCCGTCCAGGTCACGGCGGCGGAGTAGAGATACCCGCCCTTGGAGGTGAAGTAGAAGCGTCCGTCCCCGTCTCTGGCGATGGAGCTGCGCACGTCGCCCCGCAGGCCGTCCCAGCGATCCAGCTCTTCACCGGTGGAGGGGTCAAGGCACAGCAGCGCGCCGGTGGAGCTGAAATACTGATCCTCGCCGTCGTCAGCGCCTACCAGAAGGTAGTCATCGCAGACATACGCGCCCGCCCAGTAGAAGCCGCCCATACGGGTATACGTCCAGCGGGCCAGCTTTTCCTCGTTGGTGCTGCCAGAATCTTCATCGGTGGCCGTCAGGCAGACGAAGTTGGCGTCCGATGTTTCGTTGTTCCAGAAGCCGGTGTAAACACAGCCGTTGGCGTAGGTCAGCGTGCAGTTGGCCTGCCCCTTCAGCGGATCGTGGTATAGCCACAGCGATTCCAGCGTATCGGCGTCAAAAGCCTGTATGGTGCCCTTCTCCAGACCCACAAACAGCATACCGTTGCCGAAGGTGGCGGAATTGATGGCGAAATTAGAGGGCGCGGCCATGGTTCCCTCGGCCACTACCGTACCGGTGATGGCCTCCACTTTGTATATCTTAGTGTCACTATAGGCCACGAGATAATCCACGCCGCCCTGAGTGATGAGGATGGGACAGCTTATGGCTTTGCCGCCATAGCCGTCGCCCAGCTTGACTGCCCAACTGAGAACCGCGTCTTCACGGGTGGTCGGTGCTTTCACACTGACTACGCCATTGTTGGAGTTGTCCTTCCGGAAGGAGGGCCAGTCAGAGGAAACACCCTGGCCGTGAGAGGAGGCTGCCGCCTTTTTCAGCTTGATCGTCAGCTGTTGCTGCTGACTGCCTGCGGTAAAGGGCACCTTCTGCCCCACATAACCGGCACAGGTGGCGACGCAGGTATAGTCAAGACCGTCCACCAGTGCGAACGTACTGCCCTCCTCCGGCCAGATACGGGTATTGGTGCGGTCGTCGTAAATGACCGCCAGTGCGTCAGAAAGCACCGTCCCCTGCTCATCCGTCACGGTAACAGCAGTGTGAATGGGATCGCTCTTTTGCAGTGTGATGGTGTAGGGATATGCGCTGCTGCTGTTATCACAAACAGCCTTCAGGATAATTTCTTCCGTATCTTTGTCCGGACTGAGCTGCACCGGGATCGTAACCGTGGTAAGCGCGGCTCCCGTTATCGGATCAGTATCGGGCTGATAGACCGTTTCACTGCCGTTTACCTGCACACCATACCCGGCGAAAGGCAGCGTGACCGTCAGCTGAGCCTCTTCTGCCGAGCGAAGGATCGTCCCATGATACGCATTATACTTCCAGAAGAAATCATTCTCTTCCGTGACCTTGCCATCCTGCATGATAAAAAGCAGTGTGTCCTGACCATCCGCTGTCAGTGTGATCTCCTGTATCGTCAGTGTCTTGGTGAAGGTTATCTGGTAATCCTGATAGTGGGTAACACTCTTGTCAGCAGTCACAACCGTCTTGCAGGCGCGGATTTCCAGTGTCTGCTCCTCCGACCCGGCTTTCAGGCTATTTGCAATCTGTGTACCTGAAGTTATATTCAGCCCCGCTGTGATCTCCGTACTGCCGCCGCCTTGTGGGATCGCCATTACCTCATAATCGTCATCTGCGGACGCCCATGCGTACAGTGTGGTGTACTGATCGTAGATCTCGGTGGAATAGGTGTGCTGCGCGGTATTGAATTTATCCTGCGTCAGATATTTTTCACTGGCGTTCTGATCACTCGCCGAAGCCAGGAGCAGGCCCGTCAAGTGATCCGTGATCTCCGGTGTGGCGGGTGTCGTTGTAAAGCCCGTACTGTCCACCGGCACGGTAAAAGCGCCTGTCGCATGGTAATAGGTGTTTTTCGTGGTGATATAAGTATACGTCTCACCCGGCGTCAAGAGATAGGTGCCGTCAGCACCCTTGCCGATCTCCACTCCGGCGGCGTTGAAGATGCGCACCGTCACATCATCATCGTGCTTTACCGTCAGGGGGACGGCGGCCTTTCTGGTGACGGTGAGGGTATAGGTGGTGGTTCGTCCGCTCTCCGGCATGGTGACGGCGATGGTGGCTGTGGTGTCGCTGTCTTCCGCCAGCGGAAGGGTATATGTGCCGTCCCCGTCAAGCTGACCGCCGTTCACCGTAACGGTATAGCTGCTGTTCCGGGCAGGCCGCAGCACCACCGATTCCGTGGTGACCACGCAGGCGTATTCCGTGGTGGTGCCGGAGAAGTCCAGCTTCTGGTCAACGCCGCCCGCCATCACGCTGAGACCGTAGAGGGTAGGGGTGCGCTCCAGCGTCAGCTCCCACGCCTGATACATGGTATAGCCGTCCATGTCGGCGCGGGCCTCCAGACACATTGACCTGGATGGCGTCCTCGCCCAGCAGGCGCTTGAACTTGACAGAGGAACGGCTCTTCTCCCGGACCTCGATGACGTCGCCCACCTTCACCAGGTAAGAGGGGATGTCGACCTTCTTGCCGTTGACGTCGGTATACACGGCGCAGAGGGTAACCTTGCTGCCGTTCCACTGGTAGGTCTTGCTCTCCAGATCAGCGCCGGGCACACCGTACAGGTACAGCCCGCCGGTGGTACCCACCGCGTCGGGCACCAGCGCCACCGTTCCGTCCTGTTCCATGGGGTAGCGGTTTTCCGCCGCGTCGCCGCCGTTGACCGACCGCAGCACCGGCTGAGCCATCCACGCCACGCCCTGAGGAACGCGCAGGGTCGTCAGCGTCTCGTCCGCCACGATCACGCTGCCGTCCTCCGCCACCGTCATGACACCGGACGCGCCGTTCAGGCCGGAGGTCAGGGTGAAGGTATAGCTGCCCACCGCCAGCGCGGGGTGTTCGTTGGTAAAGGTCTTTTCGTTGCCGTAGGGATCCGCCGCCGTGAAGGT
>OLZR01000764.1_pt1 | contig 14842 bp, 9 predicted proteins | sample 1644421 | NCBI WGS metagenome assembly OLZR01 (sample SAMEA103958132, study PRJEB25191) | human gut metagenome | biome: human-associated habitat [ENVO:00009003]; feature: intestine environment [ENVO:2100002]; material: feces | place: Germany | collected 2013/2015 | reverse complement strand
TAATATTTCTAGTGTAATATTCTTGTTAAATGTCAATATTAATTCATTTATACTTCCAAAACATTTGTGACGCACACATACTTTTCATTCGTTCAACCATATAGTTGTACGTATAAAAAGTCTCGTTTACAATTTACTTTTTTTTACCATATTTTCAATGTTTTTTAAAGGAATGTACTTAAATTAACAAAATATTGATATATATTTTCGTAAAAACGCCTAAAATTAGTCAAATAATGCCGAGACAAATTCAACATACAACGTTACATAAATAACACAAAAATGATGCATTCACTTCTTTTTTACTACTCTACTATTTTTATCATTTATTAGAATTTTTGCGATAATACCTATTATTTATAATAGATATGATTGTGGATATAATCGGAAAAATGGTACATATCAATATAGCCAATTTCATTCCTACTTGTTCAGCATTTAAACCATATTGTGAAGCAGTATGAATTATATTAGAATGCTTTGCAACAGCATCCGTAATAATACCAATTAACTGTGGACCTACAGAAGCCCCTAAGTCACCCCCAGCAGCCATGAATGCAAATAAGACAACACCACCATTTTTCACTTTGTGATTGCATTCTATTAAATTACCAGGCCAAAGCATGGAGACACAAAAACCTGTCAATCCACAACAAATTAATCCCAAAAAAGGAATCATACTAATACCAGCAATGATATAGCAAATCGTTGCGCCAAATGAACCTATTATCATAATCTTAGACAAATGTTTTCCATATTTAGAATATAACGTTCTTCCAAGCCCTAACATCAGTGAAAACATTGCAACACCAAATATATCCCCATAAACTTTAGGAATCCCAACTGATAATTCCAAAAAGGTAGATGCCCATTGAGACATAATATTTTCAGTAGCTCCACCTACAAAGATTGCTATACATCCTAGCCATACCCATTTATTTTTCAATAAGGTCTTTATTTTAAACTGCTTTTCATCAAAATAAATATTTGGTAATTTACTGATACTAAACAGTATGATGGAAAGAATAGGAAAGATAGTAATGATGAATATAAAATATTGCCAATGATCATACCCAAAAATTCTCATAAATAAAGAAAAAACAATTACAATTCCCACAACACCCCAAGCAAAAACAGAGTGTAATTTGCTAACTTCTTTATCTGGATTGCTAGATGGTAAGGCAGCAACCAAAGGACTTAACAAAACTTCAACTAACCCACTCGAAATAGAAATGAAAAAAGTACTAATAACTAAACCAATATATTCATGATGCGGTAAAATCCATGGTGTTAATCCATACATAATCAATCCAACTACTGATAGAATTGGCATTAAAATAACGCATAGATTTATATTAAATTTCTTACTAAAAAAAGTAAATATCAAATCTATAAATAATTGTGTTAAAAACCCAATTACAATAAGTAACCCTAGTAATGAATATGAAATATTATACATTGTTTTTAGCGTTAAAAATAATAGCGGAGAAACACATGAAGTTACTGAACAAATTATATTGGTTATATAACAAGCACTTATAATTGTCTTAGAATTTTTATCCATAAATTATGAATATCCCTTTCAATTTACAAATATCAAACGATTCAATTTTTCACTTATACTATTTAACTGGTATTATCACTTTATTACGATGAATAGAATCGTATTTATTATATAGTATATTATACTACATTATTGTAAAAAGACATATTTTTACACTAAATAATATCATTCATTTATATCATTTCTTTATAAAAAATAAGCGGAAAAACCATTTATCTTCCACTTATTTTTTTATATTAATATTTTTTCTCATCAACAATGATATTGATACAATTTTAATATTGACCCTATACCAGTTTAACTTCAAATTTGATTTTGTTTTTGAACTTTATCAATAATCAATTGAGCAATTTTCTCAGTAGCATCAAGACTAACATTTTTTTCTTGAGCTTTTTTCATCTTTTCCATGTCATTTTCACTATTTAGTAACTTTAACCCTATTTCAGTGAGTTCTTTGGCATTTGGTGCTGAAATTGACATACCAAGATGATGAAAGAAATTTTTATTAGCAGTTTCACACCCTGGAATAGGAAAAGTATGAACAAGGGGTAATCTTGATGCGGCAGCCTCAGTTGATGTAAGTCCTCCTGGTTTTGTATAAACAATATCACAAGCCTTCAAATATAAATCCATTTGATTGGTATGACCTAAAATAACAAACATTTCATTTTTGCCATACAATTTAAGCAATTTATGATATATTCTTTTGTTATTTCCACATATAACAACAATTTGAAGATAATTTTTATCTTTAATTTTATTAAAGTTTTTAACAAGTTGAATCAATTTACCAGCACCCATACTGCCACCAAGTAGTAAAGCAATTTTTTTATTTAATTTCAATTGTAGTTTTTCTCTTGCTTCCTCTTTGCTAATAGGGTTTAAAATTTTAGGAGTAAAAGGAATTCCTAAAGGGTATAGTTTATCAATCGGCATTCCTCGTTTAGTAAAATCGCTCATCAATAATTCATGAGGAATGATATAAAAATCACAATCTGTTTCCTCCCAAAATGGTGTACAAGTATAATCGGTAGCAACCCCTACAAAAAGTGGCAATTTGACATTTTCTTTTTTCATATAAGTTAAAGTTTCAGCAGGAAAAAGATGAGTCATAATAATTGCATCATAGTGGTGTTCTTCTAAATAAGGAATTAAATATTTTGCCATCTTTTTATTTATTTTATACACAGGGGATTCTTTTGAATGTTTACTAACATACATTCCCAATTTATACACTTCTCCAAAAACATAAGGAACCGTTTTGACTGTATTGACATAAGCATTCGCAACTCTTTTTGCTACTTTTTCTCCTGCAAGCGTTAAATAGTCAAAAACAAAGGCTTCATGTCCCATTTTTTCAAATTGAAGTTTTAAAGCATTTGCAGCCGCATCATGACCTCCACCAGTTTTACATGATAAGATTAAAAATTTCATATTAACGTTTTCTAAAGGCAAAGCGCACTTCAGTTTCCTCCATTTTTCTAAATGATGCAAGATGTTTAATGCCAACAATCATTGAAATACTAAAACATCCGATAAAAATGATGAATGATTTAACAATAAAAATACTTGTTAAAATAAAAGCAAAATAAGCAAAAAAGATTCTTAAAGTATGTGGTTTAACAATAATGATTAATGAAAAGAAAAGAAGCCAAAAAGCAAGTAAAAGTCCCATTTGCAAATAAGGAAATAGGCCTAATAAACTACCAAAACTAACCGCAATACATTTTCCACCACCTTTAAACCCACTATAAAGAGGATAAGCATGGCCTACAACAGGTGCAAGCATAATAAATGAAAACAAAATATGATTAGGTGAAATCGTATTTTTAGCTAAATAAACGGGAACAAACCCTTTGCCTAATTCTAATAAAAGTGTACAAATTCCGCATAGCATGCCACCTTGAATAAAAGCATTCGCAGTTCCAGGATTCCCATCCTCACTATCTTTTTTCGTATCCACTTGTTTAAAAATTTTAGGGATTAGATACCCAAACATAATACTACCTAATACATATCCTAGTATAATAAAGAAAATATAATGGATGGTAATTAACGTTTCTTTATTCAATATTAGTAAGTAAGTATTCATAAATTACACCACCTTTTTATTCGTATAATCGGTTAAGAATGCGAAGAAATTCTTGTGAATCGTGTTCTCCTAATTTATGAATCATCTTATTGATACTCATTGCAATATCATCAATAATTCTTTTTGCCACAATCTTACCTTTTTCTGTTAATTTAATAATCGTTTTTCTTCGATCATCTTCAGCCATCATTCTTTTAATAAAAGCCTTTTTTTCTAAATTTTTAAGCGTAGATGCAATTCGACCACTTGTTAATTGTTGAATTGCACATAGTTCACCTGGTGTTAAATTTTTTTGATGAATTTCTTCATAGATAAACAGGGTTTGTAAAATACCATTTTCTCCTTTATCTAATTCTTTCACTCGATGAATAAGGTGATTTCTCTTTCGAAAAATACGCATAAATTTATATGATAATTCTTTATAATTCATTTCATTTCTCCTAATTATCTTCTACTAGAAGATAATTATATCATCTTTGTCACATCTTGTCAATAGTATATCGTATTTATATATTCAATAATAAAACACTCTATTCTAATGTTTTAACATTTCATAGAGTGTTTATTTTATAATTTATAAAGTGATTTTTATTTTATCTTGCGAAAACACCATTATTCCAAATTCTACTTGCAGGATAAGTTCCATCCCATTGTTCCCAAGTTGTTGTACCAGGAACAATACTATGTAAAGTAATCGTTTTAGTCTGACCATTTAATTCAACAGTTAAATCATAAGATACTGTTGTAGTAATAGCTGGTGCTTTGATTACTCGGCCAGTATTATCAATAATATCAGGATTATTAGATTGAATAGAAATTTTTGCATTACTATAATTCTTTTGAATTTCATATTGTAATTCAACCATTTCCATAAAACTATCCCAATAAGAACCAGAAATCATTGTTTGAGGACAATTTTTACCACTCCAAGTATTATGCATTTTCACTCTTGTTGTATCTAAATCATTTCTTAATAAGATATCGGCAACAAGTTGTGCAGTTCTTTGGAATGTATCATAGATATCACCAGATAAATTAGAACACATTTCAATACCAATTGAATTATTATTTCCACCACGGGAACCAATTGTATTATAACTAGATGAATACCATAATGGTTCACCAATATAGTAATACCCATTCTCTACTTTCCAAGTTGGGCCAAGAATTGATAAATAACTAGCAGAAGGTGCCGCACCATTAATTGTTGGCACTTCAATTTGTGTAACGGTTCCATTTAGTGATAGATAATAAGCAGAACCACTTTGTACAACATCAAATTGAGGTGCTATATTGCTAGTAGCAACCGCATTGGTTTTCGTCCAAGTAAAGCTTGCAGATGTTCCATCACCGGCATGATATGCAATATATTTTTCAGGAACGACACCATAGATGGCATCATTACCTACTGTATAGTGAATGGAGGTTTCACCGCTTGACATACCTTGAGCAATTGATACAACTGTACCTGTAAGTGTTGCGGTGTCATGAACAGTAACAAATTCAATTGTATCTACACTTCTACGTTCTTTATGGTTATTTGGATTAGCCTCACTTGTTGCATAATATGTTTCATCCACTTTAAATTCATCAAATAAGTATCTATTGACACTTCCATAAGTAGAAACATATACTCTTTCAACACCATCATGTTACCCGTTTCTACTACAGCAAAATTGTTTCTAGCAAGCAGTGCAATTAATCTATCGATATCTGTATCTTCTGAATATACTCCTACAGTGATACAAACTGATAAATTAATTTGAGTTCCTTCAATTGTAACTAAAACATTTGCTTTACCATTAGCAAGAGCAGTTACGAGTCCTGTTTCCGACACTGTTAAGATGTTCTCATCACTTGATTCATAAATAAATTTAGCGTTTTCTGTACCTTTTCCATAGGCTGTAGCAATGATTTGCAATGTATCATCAATATGAATTGATCCATCATAGTGTTCTTCAAATGTAATATCAACCGATTGAATCGAATTTACAGTAATTTCATGTTCATAAGCAACTTTTCTTAGATAATCGTAAATTGTGATTGTTGCTTTTCCGGCATTAATAGCAGTAATTAAACCAGTACTTGATACAGTAATAATATCTGTGTTACTTGATTCATAGAATAAATCTTTAAAATATGCATCACTTGGTTCTACACTTGCCACAATTTGGAAAGTATCACCGGTTTCTAGTTCATCACAAATTTCATCAACTCGAATATTAGTTACAGGATTTAGTTGTTCCCATTTTGCATATAAAGTAAGATCACCATTCAAAGTTTCTAAACTAGTATATAGATTATCCTCGCTATCATACCATCCTAAGAATTTATATCCTAAATAACCAGGAACAATCAATTTATCACTATATCTTGAAGGTACAACTAAAGTATCATCTTCAGGTACTTCACTAAAGAAATATACTGTAGCTGGTTCATCTGCGGTAATATCCTCAATCGCTTGATCAAAAGCAACCATTTGACCAACTGTCAATTTAGTTGTAATTGGGTTAATACTTGCCCAATAATTGTTGTAAGAGTTAGAAATAGTAATAACATATTCAGCACCTTCTGGCCAACTAGATGCACCAGAAGAAATAATTTGAACAATTTCATATAAACCAGTTTCTAAATTTTTAGCTATATAAATACGATCAGAAAAAGTTGCTGCAGGATCATAACTACTTGTTCCAATAAAGATATCATTCGTATATCTTCCACCCCAGAATGTACCATTATTATAATTATAATTATTAATCGTTAAATGTGGAGCATTGCCAGAATGAGCAACTAAGTATTCTTCTGAATATCCACCATTAAATATATAAGTTACATCATAAATTTCGCCTTCTAATACTTTCCACTCAGCTACTAACACAATATCACCTCTTGAAGTTGAAGGAATTTCAGTTACATAATCTCCGTTTAAACTCCAACCTAAAAATTCACAATTCAATTTTGTAGGAGTAGGTAGTACAATAGGTTCACTAATTAAACTATTATAAGCAGTTGGATAATTTCCTTTTAAAGTACCACCATCAAGTTCATAATTGATAACATAAAATTCAAGTGGTTTTGCTTCATCAACAATTGGTTTAGTTGCCAAAGTAGTACCTGATGTTTTTAAATGTTTAAATAAACTAGCATAAGAAGTTAGATCAGTAATCACTTCACCCTCATTATTTTCATAATAATTAGCACCAAATTCTGCCAAATGTGGATTTGTAGTTTCAGTATCAGAACCTTGATATGTTCCAAAATAATGAGTAGTAGGAAGTCCTAAAAATTGATTGTTATCTACTTTGCAACTCCAATTAGATGTACTTGCTCCATTATTTCTTAACCACATATAATTATAGCAATGATCAAAAATATTGCCTGTAATTTCCCAAGCTGTTTTATTTTCTTGGAAAATATGAGCAGAAATTGCACCATTATATGGAACCGCATTAGACTGATCAGTACCTATTTGTTTAAAAGTATTATTTAACACATACACTATTGTATTTGATCCACTAGGTCCGGATAAAGCATACATAAAGATTGCATTGTATCCATTATTTTGAACACTTTGTTCAAAATAATTATTCGTAAATGAAATAATACCTTGGTTATAGCCACCCTCACATCTAATAGCATCTCGATCAAAGTCTAAGAATACATTCCCTTCTACTGATAAATTAACAACTCTATTGATTAATAAGTTAACATCACTAACATTCGTAAATCTATTATTTGCAAAATAGAAATGATTTGTTGAACCTCCACTTGGTAAATTGAATTCTACAAATCCTTTCATCACATAACGATTGATAACCCAATCAGTAGTAGAAGCATTTGTATCATAAACTAAATTATTTACAAACTTAAAGTTATGATACTCTTTGTTTTCACTTCCAACGATTTTAGCACCCTTTGTAAAGGACAATCCATCCATTGTAAAATTATTAGCAGAAGCAAGAACTGTAATAACGCCTGTTAAAACAGCTTCTTCTTCTCGTGCGAAAGTATTTGGATTGGTTCCTGCATTTGGTCCAACAATTGTTAAGTTAGCCAAGGAAATCGTAACATTTTCATTATACTCACCAGCTAAAATAATAATCTTACTTCCTTCTTTAGCATCGTCTAAAGCAGCTTGAAGTGTAGAGTAATACCAATCCTCTCCAACTCCTACATATAATGCATCTTCACGCCATTTCGCACTAAGCACAATATTTCCTGTTGTTCCTTTTTCAATAGCAGTAATTTTTTCATCATTGAAATACCATCCAACAAAAACGAAATTGCCATTTGTTGGTACTGGAAGTTTGGTTAATCCAACTTCGCTATCATATTTAGTTGGAGCATTTGCTGGTAAAGTTCCACCATTTAAAATATATTGAATCTCCCAAAGATCAGCACTTTCATCAACATATTCAGGAACATCAGTTTCATTTTCATAATACGTATCCCAGCCATCAACACCCATAAATTTACTTGCTACTGGAGTTTGATCATAGTAATTATTAGCACCATCAATATTAAAAGAATATGCATTTTTAATATAATAGGTAGCTAAAGAATTCAATAATTTATTATAATTGATATGCACATCATGAGTAGTTTCGCTCATATCAGCTGTTTGATCTAATCTAAATAGCATATATGAATTATCTACCTTATTATATTGGAATTCAATTTTAGCAGTTCCTGTTGAGGCACCACTATATTTTACAAAAGTTGCTGCAGCATGACTTCCTGCTGTTTGACCACAATTTTTGAAAGTATTATTTTTGATTTCATAGGTTCCTTCACTATAAGATCTAACCCAAATTGTATATTGAGAATAATTTTCAAAATGATTATTTATAATTGAAACATTTCCCTTCACACCAAAGGAAGCCGTACTATCAATCTTAATTCCATCATTATAGTTAGCACCATTACCAACAAAAGAACAACCCTTTATAGTTAAATTGATTATTTGCATACCATAAAAAATCATTGGTCTTCCTGTAGATTTTTCATATTTGAGATTTGTTAATTCTATATCCTCAAAAATGGCATTTGCATCATCTGTTTGTGGAACAAAATGAATAGGTGCAGTTAAACTATCTTGTGCAGTAGAATTGACTGTTGACTCATAGCAATAAATATTTGTCAATTGAATATTGCTAACACCACTAGTTGAACCAACAATACGTCCCTTTTCAGTTAAAGCGATTCCATCAATCACAACATTATTTGAATTGATTAAAATATCACTAGTAAAAATAGTTTCTGCATTTCTAGTTTCATAAACTGGATTAATTCCCCAATTCGCACCATTGATGGTTACTGATTTATTGATTGTAAAGCCTTGATAAGTACCGGCTACCACCAAAATAGTATCTCCTTCTTTTGCAGCATCTAGGGCTTCTTCTATTGTCGCATATGCATTTTCATTATTTGGATCGACAATTAAATCTTTTTCAACCACTTGTTCTTGTTCCCATTTTGCAACAACTGTAATATCGCCTCTTTGCTCACCATTGATTTGTTCAATTAATGCATCATTGAAATACCAACCTAAAAATTTAAATCCTTCTTTTGTTGGAACTGGAAGTAATGTTATTTCATCAATAAAGTATTTTGTTGGTAAGTTATCGCATACACCACCATCTAATTCAAAAGTAATGAAATATGCAATTTGTTCCCATTTGGCATAAAGAGTAATATCTCCCTCTAGGCCAACTTCTAATTTATCTACTAATTGATCATTGAGATACCAACCCAAAAATTGATGATCTTCTTTTGTTGGTTCTAATAACTCAATTGGTAGAGTCAACATATCATATCCTTGGGGATTATCAGGATGATTGAGGCCTCCATCAAGTTGATAATCAATAGTATATTTTGTAGCTATCCATTTGGCATAAAGAGTAACTTTACCACTCATGGATGCATCAAGCTCTGTTATTTTATTACCAGTACATTCAGCATCTAAATACCAACCATCAAAAGTATAGCCTGTTTTAGATGGATTATTTAAACCAACTGGTAAATCAGAATCAGTATATGATGTTGGATTATTTGGATGATTGATACCTCCATCTAATACATATTCTATCTCATATATTTCTTCTAAAACCGTAACATCAAAAACATATTCACGATACTGTATACCATCAACACTTGAGGTAACTCTAGCAATAATTTGTGTAGTACCTTTAGATACCGCTAAAACATACCCATCATTATCAACAGTTAAGATCTTATCATCATTTGATCTATATGTTATAATCGGATCGATACAACCTTCTTGAAGAACATAAGAAATTTTATATGTCTGTCCTTTTAACATCCTATCTTTTACATCAAATTCAACATCTAATGTCTCTGTATAGACAACCTGAATTGTTGTAGTTGCATATACAGAAGGGTTATCTTTAACAAAAACTTTTAATTCTGTTGTCCCCTCTTTTAAACCTGTTAATATTCCATCAATATAGGTTGCAATGGTTTGTTCAGATGATTCGTATACTAGTTCATAATTACTTTCATGTGAATCCTTGACAACTGTAGGCATAAAGTCTAATTTTTCACCTACTTTAATTGTGTATAATTCTTCATCAAACTTTAACTTGATATATCCGTCTGGAATACATGATACCAAACAAAGAATTACACCAACCATTGATAAAATTAAAAATAATCTTTTTCTTAATTTTAACATTTCTCCTCTTCCTTTCATAAAAAGATATTTAATTATATCACTGAGAATTTTTTTTTGCAAGCGTTTGCACTTTTAAAGTAAAGGAAGATGATTTTGTTTTTTATTCACTTTTATTTAAATTATTTTTCTTTGTAAAAATATAAAAAAACAAATAGAAGACTGTCAAAATTTAATATAGTATCCTATTTAATTTAAATGAATTTTTCCTAACAAAAAGCTTACTAGAAATCTAGTAAGCTTTGAATTATTCAAACTTATTGTGCTTCATCTTCAACAATCATAGTTGAAACTAAAGCTTTAAATGCAGCACTCCATTTTGTATTATACATACCAACAAAATAATTAGTTTGGCCATTTGGAATATATACTTTAAATCCTTCAGGCACTTTATCAAATAATGTATCACTTACATATGTAATATGTGCTGATGTTGTAAAACGAATGCCCGATAATGTAGTGTCAATAAATGCACTTGCATCAATGGAAGACAAAGTTCCCGTAGTATCTTTTAAAATAGTAGCCACACCATTAAAATTACGATTGGCAACAACTAAAGTATAATATGTTGAAGTTGCACTTGCCTTACGATAAATTAAATGATCAATTTCAAAGAAGAACTCATTTCCATCTTCAATTATAATTTCTGTTATATTTGGACAATTCGCAAATACATTTGCAGCCAAATCCTTTGTATTGGCAAGTAGTGTTACAGCTTGCGAATATTTCGCAGGAATAAATTCAAGTTTAGTTGTCGTTTTGCCACTCGTTGTTGTTGTTGAATATAAAACATTATTGTATACTTGATATTTGCTTGAACCATCTTCAACAGTAATGCTTTCAAGTTTTATTAAATTTGCTAACGCATTGACTTGAATGGATGTAACGGTATTCTTGACTTCAAAGGTTGTTAAATTTTTATCTGGTACAAGATATAATGTTGTCAAAGATTTATTATATAATGCCCCATTCACACTTGCATAACTTTTATTATCAGCACTCACATTGATAGAAACTAATTTCTCACATCCTAAAAATGCATTTAAATTAATATTGGTTACACCTTGAGGAATATATAATGAAACGATTTGACTACAATTTTTAAATGCCTCTTCACTAATTTTTGTTAATGTTGACGGAAAGGATATAGCAATTAATGATTGACAATTTTCAAAGGCATTTGATTCAATTGATTTAACCCCTTCTGGTAAACTTATTGCCGCAAGTTGAACACAATTTTTAAATGCTGATGTACCAATATGATCAAGAACACCATGAATTGGTAATTGAATTAAAGAGGTACATCCTTCAAACATTGAAGTTGCAATAGCAGTTGCATTCGCTGGTAAACTAATACTATTTAAAGCAGTACAATCTTTAAAGACATTGATTCCAAAAGTTAAAGGGTCGCTACTATCAGTACCAAGAAAAGTAACTGTTTTTAAATTGCTACAACCTTCAAAAGCACTAAATGCAATATTTTCAATTCCCTCAGGAATAATAACACTTGTAATCGTTTTATTGTTTTTAAATAAATTTTCTCCTAAAGCTTTCACTTCTACACCATTAATTTTAGCAGGAATTTCGATATCACCAGCTAAATCAGTGGCATCAACAATTGTTTGTGTCTTACTATCAAATTGAAAAACACTAACCCATTTTGCAACTAAAGTAATATTAGAAGTTACAGGTTTTGTAAAATCATATGGTTGATCATTGAAATACCACCCTACAAAATGATACAATGAACGCGTTGGGTCATTTGGTCTAACAAATGTCGAGCCAGACTTTACTTCAATCTCTTTTACAAGAGTACCTCCATTAGAATCAAAAGTTACAGTTAAAGTTTTAACTGGAAATAAATCTGGATTATCATTCATAAATTTATCAAATGCAATTGTAATTAAATCTTTAACCGTATTGCTTGAAATAGTTGCACCAGAAACAACAACGAATGAATCATCTACAGTTGTGCTAGTAGCACCGTTTAATCCCATTGATGAACCATTAAAGCTTTCCCCTTTACCTAAAGTATCACTTTGTGTTGTAACCATATTTACAATCTTTCCATCTTCATCTATTCCTACATATAGTTTTACAGTAGTAAAAACATTAGCCTTTTCAAGATAATAAATACTTACTTCTTTACCATCTTTTACTGCTTTATATTCAGCCTTTAAGTTTTCGGTTGCTGTTATTGATACTTTTGCATATTCTGCTCCTGCAACAATTTTTTCTAATTGTGTTTTTACCGCATTGGGGATTTCACCATCTGCTTCTTCATCTTTATAAGATGCAACAAGCGTAAGATTTGAATTTACTGGTTTGCTAAAATCATATTCAGAATTATCTAACATCCAAAACACAAATTCTTTTCCCTCAACTGTTGGCGCAATAATTGCTGTTGCTAGTTTTCCTTCTTCAACAAAATATTTTGCATATTCTTGATTGTTGACTTCATATTTTACTTCATAATAAGTTCCTAAATTTCTTTTTTTACAGCTTATAAATGTAAAAGAGAAAATAGTTACTAAGAAAAGTAAGAATACTTTAGTAAAAATTTTTTTCATATTTCCTCCTTAAGCTAAATCAAAAAATAATTGATAAAGCCAATCATGATTTTCATTTTTTTCAACAAGAGCTTCCTCAATATTTTTAGAAACAATTCTATTATTCTTTACACAAACACATAATCCACTTTTTTCTTGCTTTAATAAACAAATAGCTTCTTCAGCCATCGTAGAAGCTAAAATACGATCTTTAGGTACAGGAGAGCCGCCTCTTTGAATATGTCCTAAAACAATTGATCTTCCTGAATAACCTGTTTCTTTACTAATACGATTTGCTAATTTTTCCACATCCAATATATTCTCACTTACAATAATAATGGCATGTTTTTTATGATACACTTCTTCACATTTTTTTAATTCTTCAATTACTTTTGTTTCATCAAAACCCGTTTTATCTGTAATAACGATTTCACTTCCACAAGCTATTGCAGAATTAATAGCAAGATTATCTGCATGATTGCCCATGACTTCAATCACAAAGCAACGATGATGTGAACTCGATGTATCTCTTAATTTATTAACGGCATCTATGATATTATAAAGTGCTGTATGAAAACCTATCGTTTCATCAGTTCCATGGATATCATTATCAATTGTTCCTGGAAGTGCGATACAAGAGATTCCCTTTTTAGCTAACGCCATCGCTCCTCTATAACTTCCATCTCCACCTATAACAACTAAACCTTCTATTTTCCTTTTTTTAAGTTGTTCAACGGCAAGATCTTGAATTTTTTCATTTACAAATTCTTTTAAGCGTGATGATTCTAAAATCGTTCCCCCTTTAGATAATATTTCAGAAACATCACTATAACCTAATTTTTTTATTTTTCCTTCAACTAAACCTTTATATCCTTCATAAACACCATAAACTTCAAATCCTCTTTTAATACCAACACGTACAATTGCACGTATAGCGCCATTCATCCCTGGTGCATCTCCCCCCGAAGTCAAAACTGCAATTTTTTTCATCGATTCACCTACTTTTCTATTATTGTCCCTATTATACTTGTTTTATTTAAAAAGAAAAAGCCAATTTCTTGGCTTTATAGAAAATTTTTCATTTTTAATTTTGAATTTGATAATAGCCATTTGGTCTTTTTGTTCCATTTCTTTTTCTCCTTTCTACTACTGACCATCAAGGAACCAACCTCTATTACAAAATGAAAGTTTCACGTATTGTATTAAAAAAGAAATTTGTTTTAAGTTAGTGTTTCTATGATCAATTAATTTTAGGAATCTAATAAAATAGGCTTTATTAGAGATTGATTCCTGGATGATCAGTAATTTTGTTTTAAATTATTCTACGTTTTGTAGATTAGATTCTAAAAAAATAATATCATTTACAGATACATTTAAAATTGTTGCTAATTTATCAGCTTCTTCCATTGTGATATTTTGAGGCTTTTCTTCCATTTTTGCATACGTATTTCTATGACACCCTAATTTGTTGGCCATATATTCTTGAGAATAACCTCTAGCTCTTCTGATTTCATCAAGTTTCATTCGTGTACTCATACTGTCACCTCCTCTTTACGCATTTCATTCTATCCTACATTTTGTAGATTGTCAATAAAAATATGCAATTTGTAGAATATTTTTTGTGATTTGCTTTATTTATTCTACATTTTGCATTATAATAGTAGCGAAAAGAGGTGTCATAAATGAAAACACAATTTGGTACGATAGTTAAACAATTACGTGAAAAAAAAGGAATGGACCAAAAACAACTTGGAGAAATCGTTGGTGTAAGTGATAAAACTGTTTCATCTTGGGAAATAAATAGAACTGAACCAAAAATGGGAATCGTTCAACAACTTGCTGATTATTTTGGTGTTTCTACAGATTATTTAATAAAGGGTAATCAAGATGATGCTATATATAAAACAGTTAATATTGAATACACTAGTGTACCACTATACGATTCT
>OLZR01000759.1_pt1 | contig 14891 bp, 9 predicted proteins | sample 1644421 | NCBI WGS metagenome assembly OLZR01 (sample SAMEA103958132, study PRJEB25191) | human gut metagenome | biome: human-associated habitat [ENVO:00009003]; feature: intestine environment [ENVO:2100002]; material: feces | place: Germany | collected 2013/2015 | reverse complement strand
TTGGCTCCGCCTTCCCCGTGGCCTTTTGTGGTTCCCTCAATACCGGGAATGCCCTTGCCGATGACCGTTTTGGCAATGATGAGCTGGGGTTTCCCGTTTTTGGCGTTTTTGGCGGCTTCAACCGCTGCCGCAATGGCCCTGATGTCGTGCCCGTCAATCTGGCGCACATCCCAGCCCAAGGCTTCGTATACGGCGCGCGGATCCGTGAGCTGGGTCCGTTCCGCAGGAGCATCCAGCGTGATGTCGTTGGAATCGTAAATGAGAATGAGGTTATCCAGCTTGAGCACGGCGGCCAGGGCAAGGGATTCCCGGGCTACGCCTTCCTGCAGGCAGCCGTCTCCCGTGAGGCAGAAAACGTGCTGGGTGAAGATGTCCATGCCGGGCCTGTTGAACCGGGCGGCCGCGCGCCTGGCGGAGAGGGCGAAGCCTACGGCGTTCGCAATGCCCTGGCCCAACGGTCCCGTGGTGCATTCTACACCCTCCGTATCCCGGAATTCCGGGTGGCCGGGCGTGATGGAACCTTTGTGGCGGAAGTTTTTGATATCTTCTATGCCGATGTTGAATCCTGACAGGTGAAGCCAGCCGTAAAGAAACATGGAGCCGTGGCCGGCGGAGAGAATGAAGCGGTCGCGGTTGAGCCAGCGGGGCTGTGAAGGGCAGATGTTGAGCAAATCGCCGAACAGGACGGCCCCGATTTCGGCGCACCCCAGAGGCAGGCCCAGGTGGCCGGATGCGCAGTCGTGAACGGCATCCATGGCGAGTCCCCGCGCCTGGTTGGCGGCTTTTTGGAGAAGGTCAAGATTCATGCCCGGGCAATATGAGCGGATCAGCTTCATATTGGAAGCCTAAAATGCGTCTCCGGCACCAGTTCCGGGCCGGGGAAAAGCATTGAAGATGGAAGCGCCGCGCATGCCGCCCGGTTTTGCGGCGCGCTCGCCGGCATATAGGCGGTTTAGGGGATGAAGCCGGTGGAAAACATGTTGGACGGTCAGCTTTATTTTCTTTTCCGCGGTTTCGTCTGACCCCGGTTTTCATGGCTGTCCGGGGTATTGTCCGGGACGGTGAATTTCATCCGCGCCAGCGGCCTGCCAACCGGAGGGAATGATCCTTTTTTAGCCCTATGAAAGAGAAGGGGAATTCCTTCCGTTTTTTTGCAACCGGCACTTTCGCGGGTTAGAGCGGAAAGGACGCGTTTTCTGCTTTTTGCGGGAAAAGGGATTGTTGTATCATAAAAGGCGGAAATACATGAAAATCGTAATTAAAGTAGGTACGGGCGTGTTGACCCGTGAGAATGGGACATTGGACGGTTCTTCCATCGTGCATTTGGTGAGCGCCCTGGCGGATCTGATGCAGCAGGGGCACCAGGTGGTTCTGGTCAGCTCCGGCGCTGTAGGGGCCGGCGTGTCCGTCCTGGGGCTCCCGTCCTATCCTCAGGAGCTGTCCTTGAAACAGGCGTGCGCCGCCGTAGGGCAGACGCGGCTGATGCAGGCATATGAGAATCTTTTCAGCCACTTTAACGTAGATGTGGCCCAGCTTCTGCTGACGGCGGAGGATTTGAAATGCCGCCGCAGCAATGTGCAGGCTACGGTGCTGCGCCTGTTTGAGCACGGCGGCATCATTCCGATCGTGAATGAGAACGATACCGTATCCGTGGAAGAGCTGAAGTTTGGGGATAACGATATTCTTTCCGTGCACATGGCGCGTCTGGTGGAGGCTGACGCGCTGTTCATCCTGACGAGCGTGGACGGCCTGTATCCCCCAGGAGGAAGGCGGAAGGCCATCATTTCCCGGGTGGAGGATGTGGATGCCGTGCTGGCGTTCGCGGAGGAGGACCGGGGGCGCTTTTCCATGGGAGGCATGAGTGCCAAGCTCCAGGCTATCCGGGAGGCCGTGAATGCGGGGACGGGCGTTTACATGCTGCATGGCCGCCATCCGGAACGCATCGCGCTGCTGCTTGAGGGGAAGGCGGAAGGAGCCGGAACATATTTTGTACCGAAAGGATGAAGATGGAGAATCCTCTTGAACCGGCGGGACGGACCGCGCTGAGGGCCTCACGGGAGATGCTTGCCCTGGAGCCGGCAGAGAAGGCGCAGGCCCTGCGCCTGATGGCCGCAGGCGTTCGGAGCGCTGCGGAAAAGATTGTCCGGGAGAATGGCCTTGATATGGAAGAGGCCCGGAAAGGCGGCCGCAATGCCGCGTTTCTGGACAGGCTGCTCCTGACGCCGGAGCGCGTGGAACACATGGCCCGCGGCATGGAGCAGGTGGCGGTCCTCCCTGATCCCGTGGGCGAATGCATCAGGGAATGGACGCGCCCCAACGGGTTGCATATCCGCCAGGTGCGCGTTCCCCTGGGGGTCATCGGTTTCATTTACGAGAGCCGCGGCACCGTCACCTGCGATGCCGCCGCCCTGTGTCTGAAGTCCGGGAATGCCGTTATTCTGCGCGGCGGAAGCGAGTCCCTGCGGACCAACCGGGTGCTGGCGGAGGTTTTGCGCGCCGCGCTGGAGGAGTCCGCCGCTCCCGCGGATGCCGTGCAGCTTCTGGATTCCGGCAGCCGTGATGAGGTACGGCAGTTGTGCGAGCTGGTTTCTTTCCTGAACGTGATTATTCCCAGGGGAGGAAAGGGGTTGATCCGCACCGTGGCGGAGTACGCCAGAGTCCCCGTGCTGAAGCATCTGGACGGCGTTTGCCATGTGTATGTGGATGCGGCGGCGGATTTGGAGATGGCCGTGAATGTGCTGGACGACGCTAAAACGCAGAGGCCCGGCGTGTGCAATGCTGCGGAAACCCTGCTGGTGGACGCTGCCGCGGCAGGGCGGTTCCTGCCGATGGCGGCGGATCGCATGCGCCTGCGCGGCGTGGAATGCCGCGTGTGTGAGCGAAGCCGCCCGTTTTTTGGTCTGGAAGCCGTTCCGGCGGGGGAAGAGGATTGGTCCGCAGAATATGAAGACCTGATTCTTTCCGTGAAAGTGGTGGACGGCGTCCGGGATGCCGTGGAGCACATTAACCATTACGGGTCTCACCATAGTGATTCCATCATTACGGAGGATGAACGGGCGCGCGATTATTTTATGAACCGGGTGGACAGCGCGTGCGTTTATCATAATTGCTCCACGCGGTTCAGCGACGGGGAGGAATTCGGATTCGGAGCGGAAATAGGCATCGGCACGGATAAATTTCATGCCCGGGGGCCGATGGCCTTGAGGGAACTGACTTCCTACAAGTATGTCATTGAAGGAGACGGGCAGCTGAAGGATCCGTCTCGAGTTCCGCAGAAAGGCCGTGCCTGAGCAGGAGAGTGCGCCGTAAACAAGGAAGCACCGCGGCATGGCCGCGATGCTTCCGTTGATACATACCCCTGAAGAGGGCTCTCAGAAGGTCAGCCTGTAGCCGATGCTTCCGTTGAAGCTGCTGGCGCGGCTGCGGAAATCCGCATTGACGTCTGCAAAGACGGAGCCGGTATAACCCACCGGAATGGTGATTCCGGCTCCGAACTGCACGCCGGTGGCTCCTTCCCTGGCTCCGTTCACGCGGAACCCTGCGCCGGGTATGCCGGCGGGAGCCAGAACGGCTGTGGTGTCCCGGTCACCCAGAAGCTGGACAACCTGCACCCGCAGTTCACCCAGGGAGGCGCGGCCCGTCAGGTTGGCGGACAGTTCTCCGCGGAGCCTTGCGCCCAGTCCCACGGTTCCGTAGGTGGAGTCCATGTCATCCACGTTCATGCCCAGGCCGCCGGATTCCGTAAAGCCGTCCATCCGGCTCCTGTACACGGAGGCATTCACCAGGGGCTGGAGGGCGGAAGTGTTGTTCTCATTCAGGTACAGATCATATGTGCCTTCATAAAAGGCTCCGTAACTGCTGCCGCTGGTGCTGCCGTGCATGGCGTACATGCCGGCTCCGGGGATTCCCGCAGTGCGGTCCAGGGAAGCGTCGTTCCATCCGTAGGTAAGGATGATGTTGTGCGCCCAGCGGCCCGACTGGATGCGGAAGAACAGATTTCCGTAGTAGGAGTCCAGATTCCCGTTCGCCATGTAGGCGTCCAGGTCGCCGTAGCTGGCGGAGAAGGCCGCTCCCCATACGAAGCTGTCGCTGCACGTTACGTCAAAACCGAAGGTGCCGCCCCAGGTGCTGAGCTTGTAGCCTGATTCGTCCGTCCGGTCATCCAGTTTGCGGTAGCCTCCTTCCCCTTCAATCCAGGCGTTGAAGCCGGGCAGGTCATCGTGGATGTACTGCGGGGAGGCTCCCATCTGGGAGAGGCGGTTGCGCAGGTGGAGTACCTGGTCCCGGAGGGCTCCCTTCTGGGCGGAGTGCAGGGCGGTAATGCCGCTGCCCGCATAGGAGGAAAGGGCTGACCGGATAGCTTCCTCATTCCCCATGGCCTGGGCGTTGCCCATGGCGTTAAGGAATTCCATCATGTCCGGAGTGATGTTTTCCGGTGAGGAGGTGACGGCCCACAGACTGTCCGCCGCGCCTTGCTGGTTGCCCGTGGAGGCGAAGTCTTTCAGCGGGCTGTCTCCCTGCTTGGTGAAGTGGACCTGGAACAGCTTGCCGTCGTCGGAGAGTTTCTTGCTGATGTCATAGACAAGGTTGGCGAAGCCGGCATAGGTCAGGTTCACCATGTCCTCCGTCCAGGTTTCCCCGTCCGCCGTGACCAGTCCGTTTTCCGCATAGAAGGCGTTAACGGTGAATTCCGGCAGGATGGCCCAGTCTCCGGCGGCGCCCAGGCCGTAAATGTTGACGTTAATGGATGGATCCGTTCCGTTGATGCGGATGGAGCCGTTTTCCGCCTTCAAGGCGGCCCAGGCGTTGTCCGCGCTATTGGTCAGCGTTTCCGTATTGACGGTGAGATCCAGGGAAGCTCCGGAGGCCAGAGTGGCCGCCACGCCGCCGTTGTTGCCGGTCAACACGAGCTGAACGGCCCTCTGGTTGGGATTACCGCCCAGGTACAGTTTGCCGTTGGAGGCGATGGAAAGTGAGTTGGCCGTGGTATTATTCATCAGGGAGAGGTCTGCCGTGGCGTCCAGGTCAGAGGCGTCCCGGGTGTTGCTGCCGATGAAAATATCCCTGTAGGTCATGAGGCCGTTTGCTGCCAGATCCTTGTCTCCCAGAACGAGATGACCGCCGGTCCGGGTATGGCTGACGTCCACGCCTGCGTTGCCGGAGGAAAGGATGATCTGCGTGCCTTCGCCCCGGTGGGTAATGGCTCCCGTGCCGGTGATATCCCCTTTGAAGGAGTAGGTTTTCCCGTCGTTGGAGGCCAGTTCCAGACGTCCGTCAGCCCCCAGGTGGAGCGCGCCGTTCTCCTGCTCCTGGTGGAGCCCTTCCAGTGCGATCGCGGAGCCGTCCTGCAGACGCAGGCTGCCGCCCCCCAGATGGAGCAGCACGTCTTCGCCCAGATTATTGTCCGTACCCAGAATCAGGTTGCAGTTGTCCAGTTTCAGGGTGCCGGAGCCGGTGACGCTTGCGTGGAGCGTCAGGTCTGAAAGAGTGTCCCTGGCGATGGAGAGCAGGGCGCCCCCGTTCAGGGTGATGGAGCCGGAGCCCGCCAGATCCCCGGCGGCCAGGGAGGCAGCGTTCAGCGTCAGCGCGGCATCCTGTTCCACGTTCAGGGCGCCGGAGATGATGGAACTTTCCTTCGTGTTCTGGAGCGCGAGTTCTCCCTGTTGCACGTCCAGAGCGGAGGCGGTTACCCTGCCGTCAACGGTCAGCCTCTGTTCCCCGTCCTTGACGAGCTGCGCCGCTCCTTCAATGGAACCCGCGTAAGCGGTGTTGCCCGGTTTGTCCGGATCTGCGGAGGTTTCATTCAGAAGCGTGATGATCACGTCGCTGTCCGTCCCCGTATTCACGACGGCATCGGCTTCCGTGCCGGCCAGGTAGCGGATGGTGGTTGTTTTGTTTTCCGGCGCGGTGGCCGCGGACAGGTCAATGTTCAGCGTTCCGTTGTTGGTGACGCTGGGAGTTGCCGCCAGAGTGTTGGCGGAGGTGACGTTTTTGGAAGCTCCCTTGTCAATGACCATGGCGTCCAGCAACTGGCCGAAGGAGATGATTACCTGGCCGCCTTCCGTCCGGGTAATGTCCCACGCCATGCCGTTGTATTCGCTCAGCGTAATGTGGTTGGTATCCGCGTGCAGGGCGGCGTTGGTGACGTGGAAAGAGTAGTCCCCCGGAGCGGCGAGGAGCGCCACGGCATCCGCCGTCAGCGTCAGGGTCAGGTTGCCCAGCGTCAAGCTGGCATTGTCCGCGTCATTGAACTGGATGATTCCCGTGCCGTCCGCGCCCATGTTGGCGGCGGAAAGCCTCAATTGCGTGTCGGAACCGGACAGGTCCGCATGGCCCGTCAGACCGGAAATGATTCCTGTACCGCTGCCCATGTTAATGGAGCTCAGCTTGCTGCCGTCCAGTCCGCCCAGGTTGACGTTCCCGGTGATGCCGGAGACGGAAACGCTCCCGGCTCCCAGTCCCGCCGTATTGGAGAGCGCCCCCGCGGAGAGGGATATTTTCCCGGAGACGGCCTGCCCGGCCAGGTCCAGCGTTCCTCCTTCCACCTGATAGGTCCCGGTTCCGGTGTCTGCGGATTTGAGGGTCAGGTTGTGCGAGGTGCGGATTGTGCCGTTGTTAGTGATGTCCAGCGTGGCGTCCTGGTCCCGGTTGAACCGGAGGGTGGAACCTGCGTTCACGGACAGGGAGGTGACGGTATTTCCCAGGGATTTGTCCAGCGAGAGATCCGAATTCCCGGTAATTTGTACTTTGTCAAAATTCTGGAGCGTTCCCAGGAAGCTGGCGGCGTAGTTGTCAAAGACGAGCTTCTTCTCCCCGTTCACCGTCCCGGCTCCCTTGCCGTCGATGATGCCGGCGTATTTGTCGAACTGATGTTCGGTTCCGGCTCCGGTAGTGGCGGCGATATCTTTCAGGGTGATCGTGGTGCCTCCGTTGATGGTGCCGCTGGTTTTATTGCCTCCGCACAGAAGTGTCCACGTCCAGTTATCCCCGTCAGCCTTGCCCAGAATGGCGTCCGTGCCCGTGACGGTCAGGCTGGTTCCCCGGGAAATGGTGCCGTCCGTCTTGTTCCCGGCGTAAATTTCATTCATGAACGTTCCGCCATTGATGAAAAGGGAGGCGGAGCCGGAGATGGTTTTATTTCCCGTGTAAAAGCCGCCGAAAATGCGGTGGGAGAATACGCCGTCATTGAACACCATGGTGATGTCCCCGTTCACGGCGGAGGCATAGGATCCCGCCACGGAGGTGCGGTCCGCTTCTCCGGTGGTGAAGGAAGTATCGTAAACCCCGGTGGATGAGGAGAATTCCAGGTAAATGTCCCCGTGAACGGTTCCGGCGTTCACAACGCCGAATACCGTGGATTTGCCGATGGCCCCTTCCGCCAGGCGCAGGTGGATGTCACCGTACAGGTCTCCCGTTGTATGGCCGCCTATCCAGCCGTTGGCGCTGCTGGTTCCCGCTCCCAGCGTCACCCACAGGTCCTGACGGTTACCCGCGCTGCCGTAAGCGCCGTTATTGGCGTAAATGAATTTGGTGCTTCCCGTTCCCGTAATGCTGGCAATGTTGGAATTGGTTGTGTTACGGACATTATACGTGGCATTGGTTCCGGCAGTGGCTACGGCGGTGGCGGCGGTTCCCGCAGTCCATTCAATCATGCCCGGTTTGAGAGTGGAGGGAGACGCGCCATTTGCCAGATAAAGAGATTCTGGGCCAGTGATGCCGGTGGTAGAGGGGGCGTAGGAAAGGGAACCGTCCAAAGCCAGATTGGACAGGATGGCGTCCAGCGTGCCGGAATAGCTGAACGTGAGGCCGGAAGAACTTCCCCCCGCTGCCGTCTGCGCTTCCCCGATGAGAACATCCCCCAGCCAGATGTAATAGCCCGCGTCCAGGCCGTTGGCGCTGTCTCCCGCCACGTAGGCTATGCGGATGGCGTCCGCATTGGCGGACATGTCTTTGGAATAAAGGATGGTGCTGCCCCATTGGATATACGCTTCATTAATGTTCAGCGTTCCGTTTCCCAGATTCAGGGAGAAGTTGTTTGTGGTGTCCCAGCCGTCCGTGGCCCCGTTGCCCAGGCGCAGGGTGAAATCTACCGTGTAGCCCTTGTTCTGTCCCTGGGCGGCTCCCCAGTTATAGGTCAGGGTGCTGCTGCCGGATTTGTTGAAGTTGACTGTATTGTTGGAGATGGAAACATTATTGGCGGTGAAGCCGTTGGCCTCCAGCGTCTGCTGGGTGATGGACGGATTTTGTCCGAAGTTAACCTCCAGCTCATGGGTGGCTTTCCTTTCTTGCCCGGCTGACCGCCCGGCATAGCCCATGCCTTTGGCCAGGTTGCCTGCCATCAGGAGATCGCCTTGGGCATTCGGGTGCAGGCCGTCCGCCGTAGGGTTGTTGAACATGGAGCGAACCCCGTAGAATGGCGTAGAGGAAGCTACATCGATGATGCCCGCGTTGATGTCGATGACCTTGACGCCATTGGCGGCGTTATTCGTCCCCCATTCCTTCAGGGATTCGTTGTAGGAGGCTACGGCCTGGTGCGTTTCAGCCAGGTTCCCGTTGGAATGTTGCGTCCAGCAGGGAATGGTCATCACTAAAATGCTTGCTTGGCTGTTGGCGGTACGGATGGAAGAGACGATGGAATCCATGTCTCCCAGCAAAAGGGAGGTAACTCCATCCAGACGATAGAACAGTGAATTATTATCGCCGTCGGAAAGGAGATCGTTGGTCCCGGAGAGCAGGAAAAACGTGTCCGGTTTATTGGCTCCGGTAAAAGTCTGTCCTGCATAGGACCCTCCCTTGGTCTTTTCCGTGCTCAGGCCCAGCCAGTTTTTGATGTTGGATCCGTCAAATCGTCCGTAGTTGCTGCCGTTCGCTCTCCCGGCGATTTCATAAGTTCTCGCGGAAGCCGCAGAGGAATGGATATTCTGGAAAATCTTACCACCGTAAGAGGTTCCGGCGGCCACGCCTCCGCTGAAATTACCGGTCATGATGCCTTTTTCAGTATAGCTGACGCCGTTATCCGTGAAAATTTTATGCATGGCCCAGCGCCACGAGCCGCTGTTGACGCCATGGGTGATGGAGTCCCCTATGTACATGACGTTGCCGAGGTTTCCGTCTGAAACGGAGGCGGATGCCACGGTTGTAAACAGGACACTGCACGCAAGCAAAGCAGACCTTAGAGAGAGGGGTAATCTTAAACGCATATCCCATATAGTATGCAGATTGGGAATTCATTATCAACTCAAAATGTTCAAAATAAGCGCATTGAGAATTTCAATGCATTGAGGTTGAAACTATTATATTATGTCCGGTCTTTTCAGAATTTACCTTTCCCGCTGATGTTTGCGGAGTTGCGTATTTAATTCGTTTTCTGCTGTAAGTGACGTATTTCTAATCTGTTATCTATCAGTTGCAAAGGCGCTGGTTCATGTCCAGCGCGGGATTGTCCGGAATGGAATCGTTGACGATAACGGCGGGTACGCCCGCTACCGTGGTATGGGGGGGGACATTTTCCAGAACGACGGAGCTGGCTGCGATTTTGGCGCAGGCGCCAATGGTGACGCGCCCCAGTATTTTAGCCCCCGCGCCGATAAGAACTCCGGATTCCACGATGGGATGGCGGTCCCCTTCTTCCTTGCCCGTGCCGCCCAGCGTGACTTCATGCAGGATGGAGACGTTGTCCCGGATGATGGCGGTTTCCCCTACCACGAAACTGGTGGCGTGGTCCAGCAGGATGCCGCAGCCGATGGTGGCCGCCGGATGGATGTCCACCGCAAATACTTCACTGGCCAGGCTCTGGAACTGAAGGGCCATGATTGTCCGGTCATGCTGCCACAGCCAGTGGGAGATGCGGTACGTGGTGATGGCGTGGAATCCCTTGTAAAAAAGCAGGGGTTCCAGCGGCGTACGGCAGGCGGGATCCCTGTCCACGATGGCGATCAGGTCCTGGGCGATTTGGCTGAGGATGTTCTGGTCTTCCGACAGCGCTTCCCGGATAAGGGGCTCAATCAGCTCCCGCGGCATGTCCCGGCGGGAGAGCTTGCGGGCCAGCCGCGCCGAGATGGAAGTGGCCAGGGAATTGCGGGACAGGCAGACGTCATCCAGAATACCGCGCATGGCGGGTTCTTCCGCCGCTGCGCCGCGGGCGCATTCCTCCACCCATTCCCATACTCCGTTAATGACGCATTCGCAGTTGGTGCACTGCCGGAGTTTTAAGCGTTTATGGCTGGTCATGGCGGAAAGGGTTAACGAGGCAAAAGAAAGCCTTTCCATAAATACCAGAATACGGCGGGTTTGAGAACCGGAAAGTATGTTCTATGCCCTTCCGTGTGCTGTCTGCCTCCGTCAGCCGAAGATGACGTGCACGATGTCCATGCACCAGGCGTCCACGGACCATGGGCCGGGACCGGTCAGCAGCAGCGCCAGGGCGGAGCCGGTATAAAGCAGGTGGAATTCCACGCCTTCCCCGGTTTTTTTGCCGGACCAGTTGGAGAAGTAGCCGTTTTTGACGTGTTTGGTCATGGCTACGGCCATGAGGATGATAACGCTGAGAGCCGCTATTCTGGTGAATACGCCCAGCGCCAGACAGATAGGGGCGAAAAATTCCGTCAGCATGGCCACCTTGGCCAGGAAGGGGGGAATGCCCATTTTTTCCGTGAAGGCCCGGTAGGTGTCCTCCCAGCCCGCGCCCCCAAACCAGCCCAGCACTTTCTGGGTCCCGTGCGGCCACAGGATAAAAGCCAGCGTCAGCCGGAGAACCAGCAGGCCCCATGCCGCTGCAATCATGGTAATGGAATCAATGGTGTCCATGAATTTGAAGTATTGAAGAAAAGACCCTTCTATTTCATGGGGCGTTCATTTCCGGGTACGGAAAAGGCCGGAAAAGGAGGTCATTGCCTCCCCTTCCGGCCCGGGAAATCAGCATGGCAGTCCGTTACCGGGGAATGGAGTGGTAGAGCTGTTCCAGCGCCAGCACGCAGTAGGAGGTCACCAGAACGGGATCCGCCTCCCACCAGCGGTTGTTGGTGTTCACCCAGGAACCGTCGCTCTTCTGGATGGAAATGAGCTTGTTGGCCAGTTCATCCCGCCAGTCCACCTTGCGGCCGTTTTCCAGCGTCAGGGTATCTATTCCCATGGCGCTGAGCGCCTTGGACATAGCCTGATAGTAGTAGTAAAGCCCCTGGACGCCCATGCCGGGGTTTTCGTCCAGGCTGTAGCTGTTTTCCAGCCACTTGAGGGCCAGCTTGACGCGGGGGTCGTTTTTATCCACATTGGCGTAAATAAGGGACTGCATGCCCGCATACGTCATGCTGCCGTAAGCTTTGGGGGGCTCCGCTTTGTCAAAGGCGGCGCTTTTTTTGTCCCTGGCGCTGGAGACGCCGGGACGGTACACGAAGCCGCCGAGCTGGGATTTGTCATTGGAAACCCAGGGTTCCTTGTTTACGGCAGGGTTTTGCTGGCAACGGTTGATGAATTCCGTGGCGGCGTTCCAGTCCAGATCCGGCTGTTCACCGTACTTGCCGTCTTTGGCGAGTTTCTGGGAGTAGTAAATGGCTTCCAGCGCCAGGGAGGTGTTGGAAAGGTCTGCAATGGGAGGAGCCTGCTTGTCGCCATAGCCGATGCCTCCGTTATAAGGGTTGTCCGGGGCAAAGTGGTTCTGCTGCTTGATGAGGTAGGCGCGGCCCTTGAGAATGGCGGGGGCATATTCCTCCTTGTTGGCGGCCAGCAGGGCCATCATGCACACGGCAGTATTGTAGGAGGACATGCCGCGGTTGAAAATGGAGCCGTCTTCCTTCTGGGATTTCAGGATGAAGTCATACCCCTTCCGGATGTATTCCGGGACGGGTTTCCCCTGGTTGGCGGGGTCTCGCATGTAGGCGGTGACCGCCAGGGCTGTCAGGGCAGGGTAGGACGGCTGGGCCCAGTAACCTTCCGGATTTTGTTTGCTTTTCAGGTATTCGTTCCCTTTTTCAATGGCACGCAGGATTTCCTGGCTAATGGAGGCGTATTTGGCGGCTGCCGCTTCTCCGGGAATGGCCGTCAGGGTGGTCTGTCCGAAGGAGGCTGTGCCCAGTGCGGCGGCCAGCGTTAGTGAAAGTACGGATTTGAACATAGGATGCTATTGCTTGGGTTGAACCGGTTTCTGGGAAATGGTGACAGTGACGTTTGTGCCCAGAGGCAGGTTTTTTTGGGGGTTGACGATCCAGCCTGTATCGTTGACGCCGTCATGGAAGTCTCCGATGTAATTGATGGGGGAGGTTCGGCTGGCGAAGATGGAGATTACTTCTCCGCTCAGGCTGGCCTGGTAGGCGCCCTCGTAAAAGAAGGAATTGGTGTAAAGCCAGTCGCTGGGATTCAGTCCCTTCCGCGTTTGTGAGTTCACGACGATGTCGGAAAAATCGCTCTTCTGTTCCCTGCCGTTTTCCGTATAGGTCATGACAATCTGCACGTAGGAGTCTGCGTAGTCCTCCGGCTTGGGTTCCGTGAAGGGAAGCCATTCAAAATTTTCATCCCGCACCGGGAAGAATTTTTCAAAACGGTGGAATTTGAGCAGCGTCATTCCCAGGCTGATGTGCAGGGGATCCGCCTCCGTCACCAGCAGGGATTCATGCAGCTTGCCGTTGGGCATGCAGCAGACGTATTCCAGAATTCCTTCCTTCATGTTGACCTGGGCCTGAAAACTGACGGTGCGCTCTTTATGGTTGACAATCACATGGCCGATTTTGATGCGGTGCTCATCCAGGGGTTCGAATTTGGGAACCGTTTTCCCGTCCGGAAGAGGGACTTCCCGCGGGGCTTCCTCCACAGCGGGGACATTGGTATCTCCCTCCGGGCCGGAGATGTCCTGTGCGCAGGAAAAGCCCCAGGTGCAGGCAAGCAGGGCGGTGGTAAATTTCAGGAACATGTTTATGAAAATAAGATTGTGGAAACGGAAGCTTCCGTTCAATGAAAAAGGCATCCGTGATTGATTTGTTACTTTTGAATCACGGATGCCTGAAAAGAATGGGAAAGGGAGGGCTTAAACCAGTTTCAGCCTGGCGAGATCCTGGAGGTCAATGATGCCCACGGGGGCCATTTCCGCGTTGAGCACCACCAGGTCGTCAATATGACGGTTGCTCACGGCCTTCGCCGCTTCAGCGGCCAGGTCGTCTTCCATGACATAAATGGGATTGCGGGTCATGAACCCGCTGACGGGCTGTTCTCCGATGAGAGGGTTCGCCCCGTATGCCCGGACAAAGTCTCCGTGGGTGAAGATGCCGGCCAGCTTGCGGTCCTCCGTCAGCAGGACGCAGGCGCCGGCATGGGCTGTGGTCATCGCCTTCAGGCAGTCGTTCACGGAGGCGGTTTCCGGAAGCATGGCCATTTCTTCTCCACGGCGCATGATATCGCTCACCCGGGTGAGCAGGGCACGCCCCAGCGAACCGCCGGGGTGGCGTTTGGCGAAGTCCCGCGCGGTGAAGTGGCGCGCTTCCACCAGGGCCATGGCGAGGGCGTCTCCCATGACGAGCATGGCCGTGGTGCTGGAAGTAGGGGCCAGGTTCAGCGGGCAGGCTTCCCGGGAAACGCCTGTGTCCAGAACGATATCCGAGTATTTGGCCAGGGATGAGCCCGTGTTGCCCGTCATGGAAATGATGGGCAGTTCAAAACGTTTGATGAAGGGGAGCAGGGTCAGCAGCTCCGAGGTTTCTCCGGAGAAAGACATGGCAATGCAGACGTCCCCGTCCTGGACGATGCCCAGATCCCCGTGCAGGGAATCCAGTAAAACGGTGGGCGTTCCCGTAGAGTTCAGAGTAGCGACGATTTTGGCCCCGATGTTGCCGGATTTGCCTACGCCTACAATGACGATCTTGTTGCCGCGGTCCAGAGCCTGGGACATGAGGTCCACAGCCTTGTTGAAATTGTCGTCCAGCCGGGACAGGACGCCGCGCAGTTCTTCAATCTCCATTTCAAAAACGGATTTGGCGCGTGTTAAATGATTCATACCTGCCGGAGATGATGCCAGATGCCGCCGACGCCGTCAATTTTTCATTGCGGCTCCGCACCCCGCGTTAGTCCGGCATCTGCACGCGGGATTAGGCGCCAGAGGGATGGTGGTGAAGCGCATGCGCCGCGTGTCCGCAGAGAGCATGGCGCCCACCAGCGGAGAGGGAATGCCCGCAAGATATTTCAGGGCTTCCATGGCCTGGATGCAACCGATGATGCCCGCATGCGCACCCAGAATGCCTGCGGCGGAGGCGGTGTCTTTTTCCTGCATGGGCGTATCTGCCGGGAAGAGGCAGCGGTAACAGGCGGTTCCCTGATGGGGGGCGAAAACGGCCACCTGCCCGATAAAGCCCTTCACGGCGCCGTACACCAGCGGAATGCGCAGGGTGCAGGCGGCATCCGCCATGGCGAAGCGTGCCGCGTAATTGTCTGAAGCGTCCAGGACCAGGTCGCACCCTTCCAGCAGGGAAACGGCATTTTCCGGCGTAAGGCGCCTGTGAACCGTGTTGATGCGTACGGAGGGGTTCAGGGCGTACAGGCGTCTGGCGGCGCTGGCGGTTTTAGCCGTGCCCGCCGCATCCGTGGCGTGCAGGATTTGCCGCTGGAGGTTGGAAAGACACACCTCGTCCGGGTCAATCAGGGTCAGACGCCCCACGCCTGCGGCAGCAAGATAAAGGGCCGCCGGGGAGCCAAGCCCCCCGAGGCCCGTCAGGGCGACATGCGCCCGTTTGAGTTTGTATTGGCCCTGTTCTCCCAGTTCCGGAAGGGAAAGATGCCTGGCGTACCGTTCGGTTTCTTCCTGGGTGAGGGTCATTGTCGTCATTGGGATTAACGGCGGGCGGAATTGCCGCTGAATGCATAAAGGAGCAGCGTCCACCCGGAGAAGATCAGTTCCACTGCAATCAGAGTAC
>OLZR01000751.1_pt1 | contig 15006 bp, 10 predicted proteins | sample 1644421 | NCBI WGS metagenome assembly OLZR01 (sample SAMEA103958132, study PRJEB25191) | human gut metagenome | biome: human-associated habitat [ENVO:00009003]; feature: intestine environment [ENVO:2100002]; material: feces | place: Germany | collected 2013/2015 | reverse complement strand
TTTTCTTTTCTTTTATTATTCATTTTCGGAGTTCCTCATGCGATTGATTGCTACAGCAATCAGTAGTGGATATACGTCTGCTGGTTTAGATGGGGAATAGCCCGTATTGTCGCGGATAGCATTTAATCGATATTTTATCGTATTGATGTGGCAGCAAAGTGCTTTTGCGGTATTGGCCATGCTGCTCTCATGGTCTAGCAAATATGCGGTCAAGGTTGTCAGCAACTCAGGCGTTGCTTCAATGTCTTCTATGATTTTTAGATAGTGAATCTGAGCTTCCCTGCAAGCAGCTTCCTTTGCGCATATTGAGGCGAAGGACACATCCGATGGACGTAAGACGCGCTTTTGTGGGTAGATGCTTCTGGCATAAGAAGCATACTGCATGACATCAAAGTATGCGTTATGGGCATCATTGGTCGTATTGAGGCAATCACAGCAAACCACTATGTAGTTACTATAAGAATCCGCCGACTCGTTAATGAAATCTTGCACGATAGCATCTCGTTCACCTGCCGTTTGGGGAGCATGGGCAAAAATCACCATATTGGATTCATAGTAACCGACCAAAACCGTTTTGTATATTCCGGAAAAGTACTCTGTGCATTTCCTCAGCAATTTCAAATCCGGCTCTGAAGAATCGACAGAATCAAACACCCACATTTGATTCAACTCTGCAACATTAATTTGGAACAAGTCTGCTAATCGCCTCATTTTCAAGGGGTCGTCGTCAATGATGGCTCGAACCAGTTCTGATGTTACAAGTTTTCCCAGATCTTTATTCCAAATATGGCTATATAGCTGGACAAATTCACTTGCTTGCCACAGATCTTCCCTTGATAGTAATTCATTGTACTTAAATGTATATAAGTCGAAACCTTCTTTGCCCTCCAAATGTGTTGGGCAGTGTTGCAAATAACCTGCACCATCATCATAAGAAATCTTGACCGCTTGTTCACCCTGCATTTTTTGCAGTTGTTTTTTCAGGTCCTTGCTTAATAGCTCCGATAGCGATTGCGGCCAGCACACGATATTGCTGATTGATTTTTTGTAATCTGTTAGAATAATCGATGCCTGCAAGTGGTTGCTGAGCATACGAAGTAATGTGCCTGTGTTGCGCTGCTCTGCAGGAAGATTAGAAAACCGGCGAATAAGTGTACTTACATAATTTGAACCTGCCTGTTGATCCTTGAAAATCGCATGATATATGTCGCCAATCACGTCACTATATTTATGGGTTCTTATATCTCTGGGCATGGTAATCAATACCAAATCAAGTTCATTGCAGCAGGCGATAACCCGATCGTCCACGCTTGGAAGGATCAACCCGATGTAAAAAAGGATAAACCCGACACACCCTATTGCGTGATATCTACGGATGTTTTCGCACTGCGCGTCAACATCGTCTGCAATTGTGGCAAACGAGGTAATAATCAGATCATTCCCTTGAAACTCGGTTTTGGAAAACAATTCGTCCAACGTGTTGGTAATCTGCCCATACTCCAGAACGGTAACTGATTCAACGGGGTTTGACAGTCCCGCATGACCTGCGAGAATAGTTGTGCCATACATGGATGGCAGTTTCATGACATCCGCGACCGTGATCATTCGCATCACCTCCTACAATACTTAAAAGTATATCACAGGTTTCTTCTCAAAGTACAGCGAAAAAACAAAAGCGTATGGAAATCTTCTATATATTCCTGTATTCAAAGGTAAAGCGGCCTCGATCTGGTGCTGTTCTGCTATATGTTAAATCAGCCAAGAGTACTGCTTGATAGAACTTCAGCCCACAGAGTAGAAAAGCATGGCAAACAGAAACCTCGCAGAGATGCGAAAGATGCAGAGAATGGTAGAAATATTCACAAAACTGCGCTATAATTCCTATAGAAAGTTTTACTCATGAAAAAATCTGGCAGTAGTAGGCCAGCATACGCTACCCACCATCGACTATCGTCCTCTAATTGCCAGATAAAAATAAATAAAGAAAGGAAGACTTTGTAATGAAAGGATTCGCAATGATCAAGATCGGAAATACCGGCTGGATTGAAAAGGAAGCACCCACCTGCGGCCCGATGGATGCTATCTGCAAGCCCCTTGCATTGGCTCCCTGCACCTCCGACGTACACACAGTTTGGGCGGGGGCAATCGGCGACCGAAAGGACATGATTTTGGGCCATGAGGCGGTCGGTGAAATTGTAGAAGTCGGAAGACTTGTTAAAGACTTCAAGGTTGGCGATCGAGTGCTTGTTTCGGCGATTACGCCAGATTGGAACTCGTTGGAGGCACAGGGTGGATTTGCCATGCACTCTGGGGGAATGCTCTCTGGTTGGAAGTTTTCAAATTTCAAAGACGGCGTATTCGGAGAGTTCTTCCATGTCAACGATGCAGATGGAAACCTTGCGCTATTGCCGGATGGAATGGATCTCGGTGCGGCCTGTATGATTAGCGATATGGTTCCCACCGGATTTCATGGAGCGGAATTGGCGGATATTCAGTTTGGCGACACCGTAGCTGTGATTGGTATTGGTCCGGTCGGTCTCATGTCTGTTGCTGCCGCAGCCATTCGCGGGGCGGCCGATATTTATGCGGTGGGATCGCGAAAGAATTGCGCCCAACTTGCTTTGGAATTTGGTGCCACAGCCATCATCAACTATCGGGAGGGTGACATTGTAGAGCAGATTATGGAGAAAACGTCCGGCAAAGGTGTGGATCGTATTATTGTTGCCGGAGGCGACAATAATACATTCTCTCAGGCCATCCAAATGTTGAAGCCAGGCGGGGTGATTGGCAATGTCAATTACCTCGGAGAAGGAGACACCATCGGGCTTCCTCGCATTGAGCTTGGCTGCGGGATGGGACATAAAAAGATTGTCGGAGGGCTAATGCCCGGTGGGAGATTACGTTCGGAGAAACTGGCTCGTTTGGTTCAGACCGGTCGCATTCATCCCGAAAAGCTCATTACGCACAAGTTCCATGGATTGAAAAATGTGGAACCCGCACTTATGCTGATGAAGGACAAGCCCGCTGACCTTATCAAGCCGTTGGTTCTGTTATGATGTGAGAGGCATAAAGCAGTCGGCCACGCAGGGCATTTTACTCTCTGCGTGGCCGTTTTCCATCGTTCAAGGTCTTGCTTGTGCGCAGGCTGCTCTTTGCGATTTTTTTCCCGCAGGATACTGTAAACGCCCTTCCGTATCTGCTCCGCTTCCTTTACCTCGTCTTTCAGCGCGGAATAGCGGCGGGAGAGCTTTTTCCGCTCGGCGGTCAGCTTTTGCTCAAGCATCCCAATATAGGTGACAGAAAGTATTTGCGTCGAGTAGACGTAAAGCCGAATAAGAAAACGTGTTGGAATCGATTGAATCTTTCGCTGAAAGTTCTGAGACCTTCCCTCTCGGCACACGGATGACATTGGGCAAACGGAAAATTCGCAGGAAAAGCAGGGATGCCTGGTATTCTACATTGAAATCCCTGCGCGCTTATGGTACAATATTTTTCACAGGCGCTGTGCCGTCGGATTTGAGGCAAACTGCGTACAGGCAGCCTGCCTTTTCTTTCATCCGTCGGTTAGAGTAGGCTAACCTGTGCGCAGAACTGGAAAGGTGGAATGGACCAATTTGCATAAAAGTGTCTAATCATGTGGCGGAGGAGGTGGCCTGGTATGCAAGAAGCACAATATGATTTTCTCCATGGGCAAACGGATCGCAGCGACTTTTTCTCCCCCGCAATGCAGCAGCTTTGTGGTATTATGAAAGACAATCAGGTTGCTTTGCCAAGCGATATTGGAGGAGGATATTTCCGCTATATTTCACCGTGCCCCAATATCGAGATGTATATCTGCGATGTAATGTTTTACAGGGACACAGTATTGCGGGAGCAGGTGTACAAGGATTCTTTTTCCATCATTTTCTCTCTTTCCGATGCGTTGGAGTGGAAGTCTTCGGCCAGAAACAAAAAAACGTTGTTGGAAAAGGGAAATTGCTGCGTATATGGCAGCGGTCTGTTTGATGCGGAAAACACCTATGAGGCAGGACAGAGATATGTAGGCGTCGGGCTGAACCTGCATCCCTGTCGATTTCGGTCTGTGATGGATGGTTTGCAGGAGAAAAAGGTTTGTGCCGTCTTTGACGGGACAAAACCCCCGCCAAAACATAGAATCACCGCTACCATAGAAACCACAATACGCCAGATATTGCAGTGTAATTATAATGACTGTGCAAAGTCATTGTATCAGGAAGGAAAGATACTGGAACTTGTTGCCGCCTTTGCGAACGAGATGATGGATCAGAATCCCGTCGCTGTGAAGGGTGAATTGAGCCGGGCAGATAGCGAGACGCTGCTTCGGATACGGAGGCAAATAGATGAGGGATTTCTGGAACCCGTGACCATCGCGGAGCTCTCCAAACAGCACTTTATATGTGAATCTAAACTCCGTGAGATATTCCGAAAACACTATGGAATCACCATATATCAATATATATTAAACCGCCGCATGGAGCACGCCTGCGAACTGTTGTCTGCACCTGACGCTCAGGTGAAAGACGTAGCGGGTTTGGTGGGGTACAGCAACATCAGCCATTTCAGCGACGCCTTCCGAAAAAAGTTTGGATGCACTCCGAGTGAATATAAGCGGAGCTTACCATTCTGAAACATAAGAGCAAAGACACAGGTGTATTCTTTTGTGGTTACTTGGATGGAAATTACAAAGATTGCATCTTCCCTTGAAAAACCAGAATAGTAGGCAGCACATTTCGAGGAAGAGCTTGTCCAGTGGAAGCTATATCATTTGAGATGTGAGTTGCTCAGCAGCGGCATACACATTGATGTTAGTGCTGGGCGGAATTAACCATTCGCGCGGGGCTATAAAATGAGCCTACGCATAAGTAAAACTTTGACCGCTGAAAAAGCAGAGCGACGGGACAGACTCTATCTGTCCCGCCGCTCGTGTTTTATGGGCATATTGGCTTGATGAACCGGAAGTTACAGCGCCGCCTTTTTCCATTTTCTAATCTTAGTTCTAAAAGTTCCGAAAGGAGCAACAGTATTAACGTGAATGAACCTGTAAACTTCCCATACAGCTACTTTTGTAGCATCATCAGCCCATTTTCTCATATGCGGCTTAAATAATTCATCCGCACTGAGCGAATCAATCATTGCGCAGATAGACTTGACATTTTCGTTCAGTTCGGCTTTCAACTCTTGGAGAGACAAATGAGCGTAGGTATCCGTGAACCACTGATACAGCTCGCCAAGTTGGTTCCATTTGAATTCGTCCGACGGCGTCTTTACTTGAAGCCCCTTCCTTTCATCTTCCTCCCATTTAAGAACCAATGTTGTCCAACCCACCTGATAGGCAAGGTTTTCTGCCGGGGTCCGGTCAACCTCATCAACCCTTTTATCTTTTAAGGCTTCTGGTATGCAATCAAACTCCGAAATATACTTCTCAAATGTTTTATTGATTTCAGCTTTGAGTTCTTCTTTACTTTTGTATACTCGCAAAAAAACACCTCCATAAATTCCGATTTGTCTATTGAGCAATGATTCTGATTATAGCATAGCTTTATGAATTATTCTATTACTGCACTGAGCATCATGGCGCTTTAGGGGAAAGACATGGCGTTTTCGGGGGGATTTTTCCTTTCGCCAACTGTATAATGGTAGGCGGTTAGAAAAGGTTGACCCCACACGGTTAAAAGACTCAGCTGTTCTGTTATTTCGCTATGCGCACCCGTTGGTTAGCTTGCTCTAACTAAAGATTTATTACTCAGGAGGTCATCAGAATGAAAAAATCCGCAATGCTCATGTTGTGCCTTGTGCTTGTGTTTGCTCTTGCAGCCTGTGCTGGAACGGATACCACGCCGCAGGGATCGGTCTCGGATACCGTCACGGTAACGGATATGAAGGGCGAGGTTGCCATCCCGGCAAATCCACAGCGCATCGTTGATGTAGCTGGCTTGACAGAGGAACTTCTTATTCTGGATATGAAGGTTATCGCCTCGGCTAATACCAGTATGTTCGATGGGGTGTCTGTCCCCAAACATCTGACAACGCTTTTTGCCGAAAGAGGTATTGAGGTTGTCGGCAATTACTCCGGGGCTTCTTCTACCGGAGACCTGAACCTCGAAAAGATCGCGGAGTTAAAGCCTGATCTGATCATTATGAATATTCGCCACGAGAAGGTTTATGAACAACTCGCGGCTATTGCTCCCACGGTCATGATCGACGATGACATAAGCTATGTTAACTGGCGCGGAAGATTTAAGCAACTGGGGCAGTGGTTTGATAAGGAAGCAGCCGTAGAAAAATGGCTTGCCGACTACGACGCCAAAGCTGCGGAGCTTGCGGCGAGAATCAGGGATATGATTGGGGACGAAACCTTTGCTGTATTGGAGGCCAATTCCGTTCATTTTGGTTCCTATTACATCTATCGCAGCGGCGGGCCGGGTGAGCTTGTCTACGATGAGTTGAAACTCACACCATCAGCCGGAGTACCGGAGAATGTCTGGGGTGAAGTGGTCGATGCGGAATACTTTTCCCTGATCGATGCAGATCACATCTTCTTCTTTAGCGACGACGGCAGAGCTGGAGACACGGGGAACCTTGCCGTGTGGAAGAATATGAAAGCGGTCAAAGCCGGCAACGTTTACTTTGGTATCAATGAGGATCAGTATAATATGGCTTTTACGGCGATGGGAAAGGAACTCTATTTGGAAAAACTCGCGAACGCGATTCTGAACCATGGGAACATTGAGTAAGGGAACAGGCGCGGTTGCGGGAATATCGCAGAGACAAGAGAGATACAAACGCTCCGCGCCGGCTTTTCTGATTATTCTTGCCGCATTGGTGCTGCTGCTTGGGTTCTCAATGGTTCTCTCCGTCTGCACCGGCATTGCTGGCGGTAGCTTCAAGGTCTTTGCGGAAACGGTTATATACCCCGCCAAGGCTTCTGATGTTGGAATGATTATGTTGGAAATGCGTATGCCCAGGGCGCTGGCTGCCGGGCTGACAGGAATGGCCTTCGCTCTCTCCGGCGCTGTGATGCAGGGAATTACCAGAAACCCCCTGTCGGACGCCGGCCTTCTGGGGATCAATGCGGGAGCCGGTTTTTTTGTTGCGCTGTCCGCAATTCTATTTCCCGCCGCACCAGACATCGTGAAAACATGCGCCGCCTTTGCCGGAGCCGCTCTTGCGGTATTCATGGTCTATGGTTTCGGCACCGGCAAACATAGATCCGAATCTTTCCGGTTCATTCTGGCAGGCGCTGCTGTATCAGCCCTGCTTACCGCGTTGAGTCAGGCGGTTTCTCTGGCGTTTGGAATCGTGAAATCCCTTTCTTTCTGGAGCGCGGGCAGTTTGTCCGGTGTGACATGGCAAAGCTTGAAAATGCTATCCCCGGTGATCCTCTCAGCCGGTGCGCTTGGGTTGCTTTTATCGAGCCGGCTATCAGCTCTGGCACTGGGAGAAGATAGTGCCGCCAGCTTGGGTGTAAATGTCCGCACGGTCAGGCTTTTCGGTATGCTTGTTGTGTTGCTGCTTGCGGGAGCCAGTGTATCGCTCGTGGGGGGCATCGCATTTATCGGTCTTATCGTGCCGCATATATCCTGACTTCTTGTGGGCGGTGATTACCGCAGGCTGGTTCCCGTGTCTGCGCTCATGGGCGGCGTTGTGCTGGTGCTGTCGGATATTGCGGCGCGCATGATAAACGCCCCTTTTGATACGCCTGTCGGCGCACTGGTATCCATCCTCGGCGTGCCCGTCTTTTTTGCGCTTACTTTCAGGAAGGAGGGCATGGTCTTATGAAAAAGAAAACAAGACAGCTCCTTATCTTCAACGGTTTTCTTATCCTGATTGTAGCTACGGCTATCTTATCCGTTAACAGTGGTTACGCAAGAATTCCCTTCTCGACTGCGGTTCACAGCATATTCCAACCACATACGAATGGAGCCTCCGTAGTCGTAGCGCAGTTTCGCGTTCCGAGAATCGTCCTCGCCGTTCTATGTGGGATAGGTCTGGCACTTGCCGGATGCGTTATGCAGACTGTCACGGGGAATCCGCTGGCCGATCCAGGGATATTGGGCATAAACGCAGGGGCGGGATTTGCCGTTATGCTGTTTCTGACATTTTTCCCTGCACTGCATATACGTACCATGGCATACCAGCCGATATTTGCCATAGCGGGCGGGCTTTGCACAACGGGACTGCTGTATCTTTTTGCAAAGAGGAACGGAAAACTCCTCCCAATATATTTTCTGTTGGGCGGCATCGGTCTTGCGTCCCTATTTTCTTCGTTTATGCTGATCATGGCCGCGAACATGGACAACAGCAGCTATCAGCTCGTGGCAAGATGGCTTGCAGGAAATATTTGGGGAACGAGCTGGCATCAGGTTCTTGCCCTGTTGCCCTATATGTTCATACTGGTTCCTTTTCTTCTTACAAAGACGAACATACTGGATATTCTGCTCTTAGGAGAGAATACGGCCATTTCTCTGGGGATAGCCGTAGAGAGGGAGTTGAGACTGCTCCTGATTGCATCGGTGGCTCTTACCTCTGCCTGCGTTGCCGTCAGCGGAGGGATCGGTTTTGTGGGACTGGTAGCGCCGCATATGGCACGAAGGCTGATCGGAGGCAGACACCACGCCCTCATGCCTGCCTCCATTCTGCTGGGGGCACTGCTGTTGCTTTTGGCAGACACGCTGGGACGGTCTGCCTTTCAGCCGAGGGAGATCCCGGTTGGTATCGTGATCTCCGTGCTTTCGGCTCCGTATTTTCTGTTCCTGCTCCGCAGGTATTTTTAAGGGAGGACGTCTATGCTTTCACGTATGCAGGCAAAGGGTTTGTCTGCCGGATATAACGGGGAGGCCGTCTTCAGGGGGCTTGACTTAAAAATCCCTGAAGGCAGCATAACCACCTTGATAGGCTCCAACGGCTCTGGAAAATCCACCATACTGAAGACACTGTGCCGGATCATTTCCCCGGATTCCGGCGCAGTATACCTTGATGGCGAAGCGATCCACGAAATGCCGACAAAGCGTGTTGCCCAGAGACTTGCGCTGCTGCCGCAGGGAGCGCAAGCCCCTGCCGGCATCACAGTCGGCGACCTTGTGGAATACGGGCGTTTTCCTTACAGGTCGGCGCTAAGCGGTCTCGGCGAAAAGGATCGGGAGATCATCCAGTGGGCTCTTGCCAGTACAGGCATGAGTTCCCTTGAACATAGAGAAATGGAGAGGCTTTCGGGAGGTCAACAACAGCGGGCATGGATCGCCATGGCGTTGGCGCAGAAAACCGGGTTGCTGTTTCTGGATGAACCCACGACCTATTTGGACATCTCGCACCAACTGGATATATTGTACCTTCTGCGCCGCCTCAACCGGGAAAATGGTGTTACCATCGTAATGGTTCTTCATGATTTAAATCATGCCATCATGTTTTCCGACTATTTGGTGGCGATCAAAGACGGGATGCTGCACAGCGCAGGTACGCCGCAAGAGGTTATTACCCAGCAGGCGTTGCGGGAAATCTTTGATGTAGAAGCGGAGGTCATTACACATCCGGTATTAAATGTTCCGGTATGCCTCCCCTTCAGGATAACGGAGCAGAACAAAAAACAGGAGGTTCGAACACATGAAAAAAGGGGTGCAATCAGTGCTGTTCTCCGTGCTGGTGGGTGCGCTGCTGCTGTGCGCAGGATGCGGCAAATCGGGAGACATCTACACGGCGGGCGTTTATACGGCTTCCGCTGAAGGTTATTCCGGTCCGGTTACCGTAGAGGTAGAGTTTGACGGGAGCAGCATATTGTCTGTACATGTCCTATCTCACAGCGAAACAGTAAATATCTCAGACCGCGCAATAGATGAACTCCCTTCCCAAATCGTGGAGGCGCAGACCTGGGATGTGGATGCCGTTTCATCTGCAACATTTACCAGCGATGCCATTCGTGAAGCGGTCAGAGATTGCCTCGCGCAGGCGGCACTCCGATGAACCATTTGCGTTGCAAAGGATATTTTGCGGTGATAGAATGGGTGAGATGAAGGGCAAGTCAAAAAATCAGCCATAGCTGCTGTTTTAAGTGCTTTTCCAGCGAAGTGCCGCAGGCATTTCGCTGGAGATTCCATATATGGCTGTATGAACTCCCTTCTATGCGCAAAAGGATATCGCGAATCCTCCAAGCAAAGGTATATGTGTTTAGTATAAAATGTGTCACTCTCATTGACAAACCCAATATGCTCGGTTATAATATACCAGTAGTATATACCGGCGGTATATTTGGAGGATGGCAATGGAACGAGCGGAAACCCAAAAGAAGATCCTTGAGATTGGAAAAAAAGAATTTCTGGAAAAAGGCTTCAAGGACGCATCTCTGAATAAAATCGTCGCGGAAGCCGGCTTCACGAAGGGTGCCTTCTACGGCTACTACCCGGATAAGACCGCTCTGTTTGAAGACCTTGTGGGCGAGACCGCAAGCGAGCTGCTCACCCGCTTCAAGGCGGCGCAGGACGTTTATTTTGACCTCGTCCCGGAGGGGAAAACAAAAGAAAGCCTTGCGCTTTCCACCCAGCACCTGCATGAGTTTGTCGCGTTCATGTACGACCATTTCGACGAATTCAAGCTGATCCTCTGCCGGGCGGAAGGAACAGGCTACGCGGATTTCATCGAGGTGCTGGTGGATCTGGAGGTCGATCGATCCGAAGAATACTACGCCCTCCTCAGAAAAAACGGTATGCTCTCCGGGAGCATGACTCGTCAGCTTCATCACATGATCACAAGGGCCTACTTTACGGCGGTGTGTGAAACCATCGTCCACGATATGCCGAGAGAGGAAGCCATGAAATACGTCGATGAACTGGCTATCTTTTTCCACTCCGGCTGGAGCGGACTTTTAAGGCTCGAATGAGCCTTAAAAAATAACTGTCGGTTAGTCATCTCTAACTGGCGCGGCGCATCCTCCAACAAATCCATATATTTTAAGAAAGGAACACGGAATATGAGCAAACAGAAAAAAACAAAGCAGCCGCCTGTGCTGGGCAGGCTGCTGGAATACGCCGGAGGGCATAAGTGGCTGTCCGTCTTGGGCTGCGGGCTGTCCGGCGTTTCGGCGGCAGTCGGCATTTTCCCATTCGTCTTTGTCTGGTACGCAGCCAGAGGCATTTTAACGCCGGGAGGCGGCGTTCCGGAAGGGCTTGCCCGCTACGGCTGGTATGCGCTGGCGGCGGCGCTTCTGAGCGCGGCTGTGTATTTCGCCGGGCTCATGTGTACACACCTTGCGGCCTTCCGGGTGGCGACGAATATGCGAAAGGCGGCGGTCGCCCATCTCGTTGACCTGCCGCTGGGGTACTTTAACGCCAATCTTACGGGGCGGCTGCGCAAGCAGATCGACGACAACGCGGCGCTGACAGAAACGCTCCTTGCCCACACCATCCCCGACGCGGTGGGCGGGATCATAACGCCGATACTGGCGGTGGGACTGCTCTTCGTCTTTGACTGGCGTATGGGGCTTGCCTGCCTGATCCCCATGGTCATCGGGCTTGTCTGCCTGATGAGCATGATGACCGGGAGAGGCATGAAGTTCTTTGAGGAATACCAGCGCGCAGGAGAGCGCATTTCCGCCGAGGCCACGGAGTATGTCCGGGGCATCCCGGTGGTGAAGGTGTTCCAGCAGACGGTTTACTCCTTCAAGAGCTTTCATGCCGCCATCCTCAGCTACCGCGACCTTGCCAGCGGCTACGCCATGATGTGCCGTATGCCCTACACCCTGCTTACGGTGGTGCTGAACGCCATGTTCCTGCTTCTCATGCCTTTGGGAATGGTTCTCATCGGCGGCGCGGCAGACGGTTGGGCGGTGCTGGCCGATCTGGTGTTTTACATCTTCTTCGCGCCCCAGCTTGCCTTTATGATGGAGCGGCTGATGTACGCGGCCAACGCGCAGATGGAGGCCGCCGAGGCGGTGAACAAGCTGGAGGCCATATTGAAGGAGTCCCCCCTTCCCGAGCCTGGGGCGGACAGCGGAAGCAAGCCCGCGGACAGCAGCATTTCCTTTGAGAATGTCACCTTTTCCTATGACGGCGCAGACAGGCCTGCACTGACGAATGTGAGCTTCCACCTGCCGCAGGGGGAGGCGTGGGCGCTGGTGGGCCCCTCCGGCGGCGGCAAAACCACCATCGCCCGGCTGATCCCGCGCTTTTTCGACGTGCAGGAGGGGGCGGTGCTCCTGGGTGGACAGGACGTGCGGAGCATCCCCACCGCGGAGCTGATGGAGCAGATATCCTTCGTCTTTCAGGAGGTGAGGCTCTTCAAAAAGAGCATCCGCGACAACATCCGCGCCGCTCGGCCGGACGCCACCGAGGCGGAGATATTACACGCGGCGCAGCTTGCTCAGTGCGGCGATATTCTGGAAAAGACGCCGGGCGGGCTGGACGCCGTGATCGGTGCCAAGGGCGTATACCTCTCCGGCGGCGAGATGCAGCGCATCGCGCTGGCTCGGGCGATCTTAAAGGACGCACCCATCGTGGTGCTGGATGAGGCAAGCTCCTTTGCAGACCCCGAGAACGAGGCGAAGATACAAAAGGCCTTCGAGGCGCTGATGAAGGGCAAGACCGTGCTGATGATCGCCCACCGCCTGTCCACGGTGCGGAACATGGATCGCATCCTTGTCGTCCGGGACGGCGAGATCGCCGAGGAAGGAAAGCACGACGAGCTTCTTGAAAAGGGCGGCGTATACGCCGCCATGTGGGAGGAGTACCAAAAGGCCGCGCAGTGGAAGGTAGGAGGTGCCGCATGATCGAACGTATCAGCAAAAAATACGCCATGACGGAGAAGGGCGCAAAAGACTATGTGGCCGCCGTGTTCTGGTCCGTACTGGTCAATATCAGCAAAATGCTGCCGGTGGGCGTGCTGGCCACGGCGCTCTCCGGCATCGTAGAGGCACTGACAAACGGCACCGACCCAAGGGCGGGGCTTACGCGCTTTCTGGTTGCGGGCGTCCTTGCCCTCGCCGCGCTCTTTGTGACCTTCCTGATCCAGTACAAAGCCCTATACGAAGCCACCTACCGGGAGAGTGCCAACCGCCGCATCCGGCTGGCAGAGGTGCTGCGCCAGCTTCCGCTGTCCTTCTTTGGAAACCGTGACCTGACCGACCTGACCACCACCATCATGGGGGATACGGAGACGCTGGAAAAGGCATTCTCCCACTTTTACCCCGCCATGCACGGCGCGCTCATCTCCACGGCGCTGATTTCCGCAGGCATGCTGCTTTACGACTGGCGGATGGCGCTGGCTCTTTTGTGGGTGGTGCCTGCGTCGCTGCTGATGGTCTATCTCTCCCGGCGCATGGAAAAGCGGCATATAACGAAGGGGCTTGTCACCCGGCGTGCGGCCACCGACGCCATGCAGGAGGCACTGGAGTGCGCGCCGGAGATCAAGGCGTGCAACCAGAAGGCGCGGTATATCGCCGACCTGAACCGCAGGCTGGACGAGGCGAAGCAGGACACCATCCGGGGCGAGCTGTTCACAGGCTCCGTGGTCACGGCGGCACAGTCCTTCCTAAAGCTGGGCATCGCCACCACCGTACTCACGGGAGTAACGCTGATGAGCCACGGCGACTTGCCGCTGATCCCGTTTCTGATGTTCCTTATCGCCGCCACCCGGGTATATGACCCCATCGGCTCCATGTTTGCCAACATGGCCGCGGTTTTCGCCTGCGAGGTGCGCATCGAGCGTATGCAGGAGATCGAGAACGAAAAGCGCATGACCGGCCTGACCGAATATGATCCCGATGGCTACGACATCCGCTTTGAGCATGTGACCTTTGCCTACCGGGAAAAAGAGGACGTGCTAAGAGACGTCTCCTTTACGGCGAAGCAGGGGCAGGTGACGGCGCTGGTGGGGCCCTCTGGCGGCGGCAAGTCCACGGCGGCCAAGCTGGCGGCCCGCTTCTGGGACCCGGCGGAGGGAACGGTGCGGCTGGGCGGCGTGGATGTATCCACGGTGGACGGCGAGGCGCTGCTGAAAAACTACGCCATCGTATTTCAGGATGTGGTGCTGTTTGCGGATACCGTGATGGAAAACATCCGCCTGGGCAGGCGGGGCGCCTCTGACGCGGAGGTGATGGCCGCAGCCAAAGCCGCCAACTGCGAGGAGTTTGTCAGTAAACTGCCACAGGGCTATCAGACGCCCATCGGAGAAAACGGCGCCAAGCTTTCCGGCGGCGAGCGGCAGCTGGCGCTCATCGCCCGCGCGCTCGTGCAGAATGCGGAAATTCTCATCATGGACGAGCCGACGGCCAATCTGGACTATGGCAATCAGCAGCGCGTGCTGGCGCAGATCCGGGCGCTGGCTGCGCGCGGCTACACCGTCCTGCTCTCCACGCACAATCCGGAGCATGCCCTGCACTATGCTCACCGGATCCTTGCGCTGCAGGGCGGTCATATTGCGGCGGATGGCCTGACGGAGACGGCCCTGACGCCGCAGCTTCTGCAGACGCTTTACGGAATTCAAGCCATCCTTGCGGAGGTGCCGACGGATCGTGGCACGGTCCGCAGCCTGATTGTAACGGAGGACATGGAATGAAACGACTTCTCTGCTGGATCCTTTCCCTTTGTCTGCTGCTGTGCCTCGTGCCCGGCGCAGCTGCCGCGGAGCAGGTGACCGGGATGCTGGAGCGCCGCGCGGGCTATGACCTTGCGTCGGTGCGCTGCGAGCTGGCCGACGGGAGCTATTTCTTCGCCTCGTTCGAGGAGACCCCGACCGGCTATGCCTATGCCTTTGATCGTCCCGCCGGGACCTGCACTGTGAAGCCGGAGTATTTTTCCACCACGGTCTGGGACGGCGCGGTCGACATCTCGTGGTATGATGCATCGCAGACGGTGTTTTCCATCGACACGCCTGCAAAGCTCGCGGGCCTTGCGGCCCTCGTCAACGGGCAGGTCGACGCGGGCACGCCGGACTACCGCATCAAGGGCGACCGCGAGCTGAAGGTCTGCCTGGCCTGCCAGACGAAGGTGGAAAACGATATGT
>OLZR01000744.1_pt1 | contig 15084 bp, 10 predicted proteins | sample 1644421 | NCBI WGS metagenome assembly OLZR01 (sample SAMEA103958132, study PRJEB25191) | human gut metagenome | biome: human-associated habitat [ENVO:00009003]; feature: intestine environment [ENVO:2100002]; material: feces | place: Germany | collected 2013/2015 | reverse complement strand
CTCTGGCTGGCACACCGTACGCTATGACGACCTGGTCGATGGCAGATACCTCTACAATCGCTGCCATCTCATTGGGTTCCAGCTCACCGGCGAGAATGCGAATGAGGAGAATCTGATCACTGGAACCCGGTACCTGAACATCGAAGGAATGCTACCCTTTGAAAATATGGTGGCGGACTACGTAAAGGAGACGAACAACCATGTACTTTATCGCGTGACGCCAATCTATGAGGGCGACAACCTTCTTGCTGCCGGTGTTCTGATGGAAGGATATTCTGTTGAGGATCAGGGCGATGGCGTCACCTTCTGTGTCTTCGCCTATAATGCTCAGCCTGGAGTCAAAATCAATTACGCCACTGGTGAGAGTGAATTAGAGAGCGGGACTGTTAACACCCAGCCAAAACCTCAGTCCGAAAAGCCTGCTGCGCCCGTTGCTCCTAGCAAGCCGACCGAAAATACTCCTGCGCCGGAGCCGCAGCAGAGTGCACCTCAAAGCCAGTGCGATTATGTGCTCAACACCAACACGAAAAAGTTTCATCTTCCCTCTTGCTCCAGTGCAGATGACATCAAGGCAACCAATCGGCAAGAGTATAGTGGCAACCGCGATGATCTGATCGCACAGGGGTATGTTCCCTGTAAACGCTGCGATCCCTGATTGGGCCTACACTCAAAAAACAGTGCTATCCTTACTGGAAATGTACGCAAAATCATAGAACTACTGGAGACGAGGCAAACACGTGCCTCGGCTCTTAAATAGTCCGTATTAAGGGACAGATATTGTTGTACTATGGTTTCATCGCAGGTGGAGATGATTGGTCAGGGAGCTGCAACAGGAGAAAAGAATGGGGGCAGGCACATGTATTACGCAACTTCGCTTGGACGCAAACGGATTATACATACACCGGATTGTCCCCATTGCAAGAGAATTCGCGAGGAAAACTTGATCGAGATTCCGTCCATATGGGCGGCTTTCTCTAAGCGCTATCACCTCTGCAAACACTGCAATCCACTGATGCAAAAATATAAGTCTGAAGAATCAGCAATTCAAGAGTATTGCTCCCATAATGGGCTATGCTTCAGCATCGAGAATAAGTGTTTCCGTGTTGAGACCCCTCGCAGCCTATGGAAAATAACGCCGGAAGACAATTCCACATGCACAATGCTTTACCACAAAAATGAATTGCATTTGGAGAAGAGACGCCATGATAGAGTACCTGGTTATCATTGTCAGGGCGTATGCTATCCAACTCTGCTCGGGTATCTGGAGTATATAGTGGAGCACGACTACTTCCGAATGCTGAACCCGATCCACCCTGCACCGAAGAAGAAAGAGCCGCCTCGAAAGGGAACAAAGCGCTATCGCAAACAGCAGAAGCGGGCCAAAAAGCAGGCGCGCCGAGAATCCATACGCAACGTGCTAAATTTAATTGATACCATTCGGCCCTAATGTCAATAATTGCCGAAATCTTGATTGATATTGTTCGCCTTTAGGTGTAAAATTAAGTTCATCGGATATTACCATACATAGCTGCGGACCTGGCAGCCAGTGGGAGCCTTGCCATGTCGCAAGGCTCCTTTGTTTTGGGGTGATGAGATGGACTATATGACCATTAGTGATGCAGCAGAAAAATGGAGTTTGACGCGGCGAAGAATTCAGACCTTGTGTGCGACTGGACGCATCCCTGGAACAGAGCGGTTTGGTTCCGCCTGGATGATTCCAAAAGATGCAGTTAAGCCAGCGGATGCAAGAATTAAGAGCGGGAAATACATAGGTGCCTCGGATAGGACTAAAAATCATCCCAATAATGTGGAGGAATGATAATGAATCAAACGGATTTGAAATTTTTCACTAATGAACCAGAACGGGATTTATATAGCCGGTTCGCTGCCATTCTGAAGAGTAATACTCAGTTCTTTGACATTTTAGTCGGTTATTTTAGGTCGAGTGGATTCTTCAAAATGTATGAAGCGCTCAAAAGTGTTGAGAAAATTCGTATTCTGGTGGGATTGAATGTTGATAAGTTCACGGTGAAGGTTATTGACCGTGCTACAAACGAGGCACGGGTATCATCAATTTCGGAAAAAGAAGGAAAAGAGATTATTACAGGAGAAGTAGAAGCAGAATTTGAAGCCGCATCAAGTTCGGCTGAGGTGGAAAAAGGTGTCCGCATTTTTATTGATTGGCTGAAATCAGGTAAGCTTGAAATGCGCATGTACACTGAGGCCCCCATTCATGCTAAGGTCTATGTAATGCGTAAGGATCAAGAAAAGGTTCCTGACACCTTCGGCAGTGTAATTACAGGTTCAAGCAACTTCTCTGAAGCAGGGCTTGTAAACAATTTGGAGTTTAATGTTGAGCTGAAAGATTACGCTGATGTCAAATTTGCGCTCGATAAGTTTGAAGAGCTTTGGAAACAAAGCGTGGATATTCGAGATACCTACATCGATGCGGTCGAGCAAAACACTTGGATGAGAAATGACATCACCCCTTACCAACTTTATCTAAAAACTCTATATGAGTTCTTTAAGGAAGAAATCAATGCAGATAAAGAGAATTTTGAGACCTTGCTTCCTGATGGATATATGCGACTTCAATATCAAATTGACGCAGTTACTCAGGCAAGGCAAAAACTCGATGCCTATAATGGTGTGTTCATTTCTGATGTTGTAGGTCTTGGTAAAACATACATCTGCGCTATGCTTGCCAATAGTTTTAATAGGAACTCCTACAAGTTGTTCATTTGCCCACCAGTGCTTGTTGATTACTGGAAGAGTGTTTTGCAAGAATTTGATGTATCAAGATGTGATGTTGAATCACTCGGCAAACTAAATACAGTTATTGCCAGAGGAACGGACAAGTACTCCTATGTATTTGTTGATGAGGCTCACCGCTTCCGGAACAGCGGAACAGAGGCATTTACCGAGCTTCATCAAATCTGCCGTGGTAAAAAAGTAATTCTCATTTCTGCTACACCTATCAACAACTACACAAGCGATGTAGAAAACCAGTTGTATCTTTTTCAGGCGAAACAGAGTGGAACAATCAACGGCATCAAAAATATAGAAGGCTTCTTCAGGGGTCTCAATTCAAAGTTGTCAAAGCTCCCAAAGGGTTCTGCTGCATATATGGCACAACTTCGAGAAAACTCCGAAGTCATTCGTGATCGATTGATTCGTGAGGTAATGATTCGTCGAACCAGAAGCGAGATTCAAGAGTATTATGCAGACGATTTGGCCAAACAAGGGCTGGTATTTCCAAAAGCAGGTAGCCCTGAGAAAATCATTTATGAGTTCGACGCTGATACAGACGATGCGTTCAATCAGACTATCAACATTATCAAAGATTTCAAGTACGCCCGATATACGCCGCTCCTTTATTTGAAGGATAAAAAGAAATATGCACAAATGCTGGCGGCGCAACATAACATGGGCGGATTCATGAAGGGAATTCTTGTAAAGAGGCTGGAAAGCAGTTTCTATGCTTTTTCTAAAACACTAGACCGGTTTGCTGAGTCGTACACGAAGTTTATTGCGATGGCAAAATCCGGGAAAGTATATATCAGCAAAAAGGTAAATGTCTATGATTTGCTCGATAGTGGTGACACGAAAAAACTGATGTACCTGCTTGAGCAGCAGGATATTATGGAGTTCGAAACCAAAGAGTTTTCTTCACAGTTTATTCGAGACCTTGAAGCCGATCTAGCACAACTGAAATCTTTACAATTCATCTGGTCGATGATTAAGGTAGATCCAAAACTCGAAGAATTTAGACATAATATATCTACGAATCCTCTGATGAAGGGGAAAAAGATGATCGTTTTCACTGAATCGATGGAGACTGCTGAATACCTTTATCGTCAATTACAAAGTATTTACCATGATCGGATCGTGTATTATAGTGGCCAGAGTAGTCCTGCGCTTAAGATTGAGATTGAAGATAGCTTTAATCCGAAGTTTAAGAACAAGGATAACAATAAATACGATTTACTAATTACTACGGATGTACTTGCTGAGGGTATTAACCTTCACCGTGCAAATGTTCTGGTGAACTATGACCTTCCATGGAATCCGACCCGAATTATGCAACGAGTTGGTCGTATCAATCGTGTTGGTACAGAGCATGACCGAATCTATGTCTTTAACTTCTTCCCGACTGCTCAGAGCAAGAAGCAAATGCCGTTGGAAGAACGTATTCTGGAAAAGTTGCAATCCTTCCATGATACTCTCGGAGAGGACTTCAAGTATCTCTCCGATGAAGAGGAGGTCTCCTCCAAAAAGTTGTTTTCTGACCTGACCTCCGACCTAGATGGAGAAGAGCAAAGTACAAACCCTGAACTAGCATACTTGGGAATCATCCGTCAAATCCGTGATAATGATCCGAAACTGTTCTCTCTGATAAAGCGGCTTCCTAAGAAGGCGAAAGCGGGTAAATACTCTGATAAAGTAGAAACCAATTCTACGGTGACTTTCATCCGAAAAGGTGCCTTGAAGACATTTTTCGTGAGTAGTGGTGATAAAGCACAGCAGCTCTCCTTTATGCAGGCTATTGATCTCATTCGAGCAGAACCAGAAGAACAAAATGTCACAGTAGCTGGTGAATACTACCAACACTTTGAGAAGAATAATGTAGGTTTCGATGAAATGCTTGTTGTCGAGGAAGAAGTAACCACCGAGAAGGTTATGGTAGCAGGTAATGATGCAAAAATCATTCGGCTATTAAAGGCAATCAAGGCTGACCCTCGCTTTACGGACGTACAGGAAGAAACTATTAGTAAATTGATTACGTTGTGGGAAAACGGTGAGATCCCTGCTAAGGTTTCTAAGGATGTCATAAAAAAGAGCTCCGTAGTAACCGATGTGTTGGAACTCTATTATGAAATTATGAAACTTGTGCCAACGACATATTTTGAGGAGAAAAAGAACATCCAAGCGCAAATTGATGGTGAAAAGCAAATTATCCTTTCATGCTACCTCAGAGAAGGAGGCCCTGTTCAATGAATGCCGTTGTAAATAAAATTGAAGCAATCTTGCGCAGCGAATACAGCACTAAGAACTTTGTTGACCTTGTAAGAGAGATTTTTCCAAATATCCACTTGGTTTCCCCGGACAACTTCAATAAAGAGTTCACCAACTTTTCATCTCATATTGAAGGCTCCATTCATATCGGGAATTTCATCACGCCGGACACTAAGAAGATTGTCGTGATGGCTGTTCAGTTGAAAAAAGCTGGCTATGTTGAAAACGCTAGAAGCACACAGCGTAGTTACGCAAAGAAACTGATTGAAAACGGAAACGCTGATGCTGCGTTTATTGCGTTTTACACTGAGGGCGAACCAAAGTGGAGATTATCTCTTGTCCGTCTGGATTATGAGATGAAGATTGAAAATGGCCGGTTGAAGGCTGCTGAAAGCCTTACACCAGCGAAGAGGTATTCATACTTAGTTGGGCAGGATGAACCATGCCATACGGCAATTAGTCGATTCTATCGCTTTATTGCAGATAGCGCTGCCAATCCTGAACACCCCACTTTGGATGACCTAGAAGAAGCCTTCAGTGTCGAGAAAGTAACGGATGAGTTTTTCAATTTGTATTGCGAAAAATTCCATCAGCTGCGTGAGCAACTGGAATCTATTGAGGACTTTAGAATTGAGGCCGAACAGCACAACTTCACTTCAGCTCAATTTGCAAAAAAACTTATGGGCCAGATTGTATTTCTGTATTTTTTGCAGAAAAAGGGCTGGCTCGGAGTAAAAGCATGGCCGAATACACTGACTGAAAAAGAATATAAAAATGCTTTCTTTGCCCGTGGTGCTAAGTCACGGGAACTGATTCCTATTGTCTATCGTCCTGTTGGCGATGGTACATATCATGTGTCCAATGCAGGATTAAAGCGCATTAGCGATTCTGATGAAGAAGTACTTGCTCAATGTGTTAAAGGAAATCCATGGGGTACCGGTCCGCGAGATTTTATGCGCCGGCTCTTTAATCTTGCAGAAAGCAAGCACGTAAATTTCTACAACAGGGCTACTGTCCAGCCCTGCATTGCCGCATCCCCTTCTTGTCCGGCGGCCTGTTCGAACCTATTGATGGCTATGATTGGGAGCACAACGAATTCTCCATTCCAAACGAAGTATTCTCTAACGTATCGACTAAGGGTAGAGATGCCGACGGCATCCTTGATATTTTTGATCGATACAACTTCACGATGAGCGAAGACGAGCCGATGGAGCGTGAAGTAGCCATTGACCCCGAAATGCTGGGCAAGGTTTTTGAGAACCTGCTGGAAGTTAATGATCGAAAATCAAAAGGCGCTTTTTACACCCCGCGTGAGATTGTTCATTACATGTGTCAGGAGAGCCTAATCAATTATCTTACGAGTGCTGTTCCAGATGTTACGGAATCGGATATTCGTGACTTTATCCTATACGGCGATCTTATGAAGGATGAAGACACCACGAAAGAAAAACGCCAAGGCAATGGCGGAATGTACATTTCTGATAACCTCTACAAAATTGACAATACTGGTTCAGTTGTGGTAGACAAATTAAAAGACATTGATATTGCATTGAAGAATGTGCGCATTGCAGATCCCGCCGTCGGGTCAGGTGCATTTCCTCTTGGGATGCTCAACGAAATTGTCAGAGCACGTCAGAACATTTCCGCATATAAGGCCATTACCATGAAGCCGTATGATATTCGCTTCATGTATCAAGTTGACCGGTCCCCATACATTCTAAAAAGGGACACAATCCAGAATTGCATTTTTGCCTCCGATATAGAGCCCTCTGCGGTTGACATCGCTCAATTACGACTTTGGTTAGCTCTGGTTATTGATGATGAAATCAATCCTACCGCGCAGAATGAGCTGGAGGGGCATAGAAATCCCCTTCCTTTGCCCAATCTTGAAAGTAATATAGTATGTGGTAATAGCTTGAACGATGAGTTTGATGGTATTCCTCTGGTTAAAGAAAGTGATTTGCTAGGCAATGATACATATCAGACTGATTTGAGTTCGGGACGATTTGATTCAATTGTCAGAAAACTAATTGATAAACAGAACAAATTATTCCTCTGTGATAACACAGATACGAAAAGACAACTCAAAGAGGAAATTGAGTCGTTGCGCAATCTAGTGATTTCCTCTCAATTAGAGGGATGTTCCGATGAAACGATGCAACGGTATTCTGACTCGACTCGTTTGGCCTCAAAGCCGTATGTACTGTGGCAACTTGATTTTGCTCGTGTGTTCCGTGAAAAAGGAGGCTTTGACATTGTAATCGGCAATCCTCCCTACATTCAACTTCAAAAGGAAATCAATGCTGAAACAGGCGAGAAACTTGGCGATCAGTATGCAGATAAGGATTATCAGACCTTCGCTAAGACCGGTGACATTTACTGCTTGTTCTATGAAAAGGGCTATCGGTTACTTCATCCCAATGGCGTTCTAGCCTTTATTACGAGCAATAAGTGGATGCGGGCAGGATACGGAGAAAAACTGAGAAAGTTCTTCGCTGTGAACACTAACCCTAAAATTTTGATTGATTTCGCTGGCCAAAAAATATTCGAATCCGCAACAGTAGATGTAAATATTCTGTTGTTCGAGAAGGCCCGGAATATGAGTAAGACTGCTTCGTGTATTATCCGGGAAAAGTGTTCGAGTAATTTGAGCGTTTATGTTCAGCAGAACAGCAATATGACTTGTTTTACATCCTCTGACAGTTGGACAATTTTGTCATCAATTGAAGCAAGGATCAAACAGAAGATTGAGGCAGCGGGGATCAGACTCAAAGATTGGAATGTGCAAATCAATCGCGGAATTCTAACTGGATGTAACGAGGCGTTTATCATTTCAGGCGACAAGAGGAATGAGTTGATTTCTCAAGATCCGAAATCTGCTGAAATAATACGACCGATTCTGCGTGGCAGAGACATAAAAAGATACAGTTATGAACACGCAGATCTCTGGTTAATCTCCACTTTTCCAAGTAGGCACTATGATATTGAGGACTATCCAGCAGTGAAGGAACACCTGCTGTCTTTCGGTATCCAGCGCCTTGAGCAAACTGGAGCAAAACATATTGTTGATGGTGTCGAAGTAAAAGCTCGCAAGAAAACGAGTAACAAATGGTTTGAGACACAGGACAGCATAAGTTATTGGGACGATTTTTCTAAGCAAAAAATTGTATGGGGAAATCTTTGCCTAAATGCACAGTATGCCATGGCAGAGCCGGGTATGTTTATAAATGCGCCTTCTCCGATGATTGTGCCGGGTGAATGGCATTTGCTTGCAATTTTGAATTCCAGGCTGGCCGACTGGTATATTCGCGGATTAGGAGTAACAAGAAATGGTGGCTATTTTGAATATAAGCCTATGTTTGTTGATAAGTTGCCTGTTCCAGAATTAACTCCCAAGCAACAGGAATTATTGGGTAATTTGGCAAAAATTTCTCAACGCAATAGAGCTGCGGGTATTTCTACTACTGAAACGGAAAGAGACATCGACAGCATTGTCTACACAATTTACGGCCTTTCTGAAACAGAAATTGCATATATTGAGGCAGATAGGTGATTATCTCCCAATTCGACCAGCTTCTATATATCGGATTTCCTCGTCAGTGAGATTGAAAAGCGCATATACCTGCATGTCAACGAGTTCTTCAAGTTCGCGAGTATCTTCACCTATAGCCCGCTTCGTGAGAATTTCTGTTGCCAGTTCCGTTAGAGTACTGTAACTTTCGTCCTCGACTTGGGGGATTGGGAAATCCTCCACATAAATTTTCTGCATGAGGAACCCACCAGTATCAAGTACAGCGATATTTCGCTGAATATGGTACTGCATCAATGATGAATTGATAATTGGCAGAATGTATAACAGACGTTCGCCGGTAATCATGAAGCAGGTTTTATCCAGGAAGGTTTCTTCAGCAATGAACGAAAAGCGCGGAAACCGATCTGCCTTCCCATTTTTATGGACACGCATTGTCTCTGCATAGACGATTTTTTGCTTAGAAAAATCGTCCATATAAGCGCAATTTCTGAGGTTATAAGGCGTATCCCCTTTGTCCGCCCTTTTCACAAGTTTTGCAGAGTACTCATCTAGGTGCTCCTTAATGGCCGGATAGTCTTCAACATTGATCCTAGGCATTTTTTTGTCCCGGACACCGTTATGTACATTGATAAGCCATAGATCAGCAAAGGACGAGCTATAGCGTTTTATATCCCTGCCACGCAAAATCGGTCGAATAATCTCAGCAGATTTTGGATCAGCCGCGATCAGTTCATCTTTCTTTTGCCCATTAACAATAAACGCATCATTTAGGCCAGTCTTGATTCCGTAGTTTATAGATATGTCCCATTGTTTCAGCGGGATACCTACGGATTCGATTTTAGCCTTTATGCTCTGTTCAATCGGCGAAAGAATCGTCCAGCTTTCAGAACTATTAAACCCCATGTCTGCATGGTGCTGCTGAACATAAACGCTCCTATTTTTATTACAGTAAAGGAGCGGAATGATGACATACGGATACATAAGGGTGAGCAGTGACAAGCAGACCGTAGAAAACCAGCGATTTGAGATTTTGGCGTTTAGTAAAAGCCAGGGTATTGTTATTGATGGGTGGATTGAGGAAACGGTTAGTGGAACCACAAACTATGATAAACGCGAGTTGGGAACCCTCCTTGCAAAGGTGAAAAAAGGCGACCTTATCATTTGTTCAGAGATGTCTCGACTTGGAAGGAATTTATTCATGATAATGGAAATTCTTCACCAGTGTATGATGAAGGAATGTCGAGTATGGACGATCAAAGATGGTTATCGCCTCGGAGATGATATTCAGAGCAAAATCCTTGCATTTGCATTTGGATTGTCTGCTGAGATTGAGCGCAACCTGATAAGTCAACGGACAAAAGAAGCGCTTGCACGGAAGAAGGCTGAAGGTGTTGTATTAGGCCGCCCAAAGGGTCGGAAATCGTCAAAGGTAAAACTGTCAGGTAAGGAAGCGATAATTAAGGAGTTACGAGAGCAAAATGTTTCTATCAGCGAGATTGCACGAATATATAAAGTGAATAGAAATACCGTGAGTTTATTCATCCATGACCGCATATCCAATGTACCCGTAGACATTGAAACATAATTGGAATTCAAGTACATTTCTGGATTCGTTAATCTGTCCTGTTTATCGTACACTTGCTATGTTACGATATAATCATCTAGAAGAATTTAGAAGATCTTAGCACATAGCGAGGAGGGTTAACATGGGAAACAGAGGTAGAAGCGAACCAAATTTCTTCGGCGGGTATACACACTATGATGAGAAGGGCCATAAAGTCGGACGAAGCGAACCTGGCCTGTTTGGCGGCTACACCGATTATGATGCCAGCGGACGGAAGATTGGCCATACAGATCCTGGATTTCTCGGCGGCTATAATCACTATGATAATCACGGGCGCAAAACCGGCCATAGCGAACCTGGTTTCTTTGGAAGTTACAATCATTATGACGCTTCTGGGAAGCCATCTGGTTCCAGTGACCCTGGACTGTTCGGTGGTTATAGTAACAACACTACCCATGGCTGCTATGTTGCAACATGTGTGTATGGCGCCTATGATTGCCCAGAGGTGTGGACGCTACGCCGCTTCCGGGATTTCTTCTTGGCAGAGCATCTGCTTGGCCGTTGGTTTATTCGGTGCTACTATATGATCAGCCCAACGATAGTCCGCCTTGTCGGCAAAAAAGCATGGTTCCAGGGCTTCTGGAGAACCCGATTGGATCGTTTGGTATCTCGCTTGTGGTCGAGAGGTTATGACCACACACCGTATCAAGATCGTGAATGGTGATATATTGGCCGTGCCGGAGAAGTTATCTTCTGCACGGCCAATATCGAATGAATACCTGACACGGCACTCATTGAAATAACAACTACTAAAAAGTAAGCTAGGGATATAAGCAAGAAGGGTTGGAAATTATTGCTATGGCAGAAATTATCTTAGAAACAAAGCTGGTTGGAGCCATAAATGGAGCCTTCCATGTGGCCTCCTACCAACGAGGATACCGTTGGGGGCCGGAAGAGGTCAAGCGCCTACTGGACGATGTATACACCAATGGCAATCAGGATTACTGCCTCCAGCCTATTGTAGTGAAGAACAATGGCGACTCCTACGAACTGATTGATGGCCAGCAGCGATTGACAACGCTGTATCTCATCTACAAGTATATGCACAACGCCAGCGGTGGATTCCTGGACGAGCCTCAATTTTCCATTACCTATGAAACCCGTGAGAAGTCCCAGGAGTTCCTTACTGACATTGATATGGCTCGTAGAGATGAGAACATCGACTTCTGGTTTATCTGCAATGCATACGAAACGATTAGCGAGTGGTTTGCTGCCAAAGAGAAAAAATCAACTCTCACTAATATCAATAAATACTTCGATGAAAAGGTCAAAGTGATTTGGTATGAGGTAGATGAGTCTCAGGATGCCATTGCACTGTTTACGCGGCTGAATATCGGAAAGATCCCCCTGACAAGCGCGGAACTGGTGAAGGCTATGTTCCTGTGCCGGGGCCGCGATACCTCCGGGGCCGATATGGCTCAGAGTTTGCAGTCTAGGCTGGAGCGTGAAAAGCAGGAAGAAATCTCTTTGCTCTGGGATAATATCGAAAAGGAACTTCATGATGATAGTTTGTGGTACTTCCTCACGAATAGGACCAGTGAAAGCTATCAGACCAGAATTGATCTTGTTCTGGACATGATGGCCAATACCCCAGCTGACAACAAAGAGAAGTACTTCACATACTTTGCCTTTGACCAGATGCAGAAGACCACACCTCTGGATGTTCTCTGGAGGAAGATCCAGAATACCTTCTTGCTGCTAAAGGACTGGTATGAGAATCATACTCTGTACCATAAGATTGGATACCTGATTGCTTCCAACACGGCAACGCTGAATGAGATTTTCCAGTACTCCCAAGATAAAACAAAGCGGCAGTTCGCAGATGACCTGGATGCTCGGATTAGAGCCAGCATCAGGCTCAAGGGGAACTCTAACTATGGCGAGCTCTCTTACGAGAAGAAAACTGACTACGATAACATCAGCCGATTGCTTCTGTTGTTCAATGTGGAGTCTGTCCGGCAAAATGGTGCGTGTACCCAGTGGTTCCCCTTCGACAAGTTTAAGTATGAAAAAGGTCGTAAAGTAGCTTGGAGTTTAGAGCATATCCATGCGCAGCAATCTGAAGGTATGCGCACACAGGACGCTTGGAAAAAGTGGCTGGAACTGCACACTTCGTCTATCGAAGCGCTCGACGGAGATCATGTCGGTCTGCTCAGCGAGATGGCAGCAGCCATTCAAAAGGAACGACTGGAGCGCAATGAATTTGAATCACTTCAGCAGAAGGTTGTGGAGCTGCTGTCGGTCGATGGCAACAATGTGTTTCTCCACTCTATCTCTAATCTTGCACTGCTCAATACCAGCGACAACGCTGCTCTGAACAATTCAACATTCGATGTTAAGAGAAATGCAATCATTGAAATGGACAAGGCTGGCCAGTATATTCCATTCTGCACAAAAATGGTTTTTCTAAAGTACTACACCCCGTCTGCGGATAATCAACTCCACTTCTGGGGAGCAAAGGATCGGGAAGCCTATGTTGCTGCAATGAATACCGTGCTAAAGGATTATCTGACGGACGCTATTGTGATAGAGGAGGTGGAATGAGATGGCCACTGCACTTCACACCTTCACTGACATTTTTAACACAGAAATCGAGTACCAGGGCGAAGTCATTCCGCTGAAAAAGATTGTCATCCCCATTATTCAGCGAGACTATGCCCAGGGACGTGAGGGCGCTGATATTGCCCGCGTGAGAATGAGATTCTTGGATTCCCTATACCGTGCCGTAACTGAAGCACCAGTCACTCTGGATTTCATTTATGGTGACATTGACCAGAGTGGCATTATGACGCCCCTGGATGGCCAGCAGCGCCTGACAACACTCTTCCTGCTCCACTGGTACGCGGCAAAAAAGGCCGCTCTGGAGCCTTCGGAATATGAGTTTTTGAAGTGCTTTAGTTATGAAACAAGGTACAGCGCACGGGACTTCTGCAATCTACTTATCTCTTTTGAACCCTCATTTGCCGCTAAAATCTCCGAAGAGATCGTGGATCAACCATGGTTCCCGCTAGATTGGATGAAGGATCAGACGGTTAGTTCTATGCTGACCATGTTAGATTCGATTGATGAGAAGTTTGCAGATGTTCCAGATCTCTGGGAGCGCCTATGCGGCAACGCAATTTCGTTCTATTTTCTGCCAATTAAGGATATGGGCCTAACTGACGAACTTTATATCAAGATGAACTCTCGTGGCAAACCGTTGACCCTTTTCGAGCATTTCAAAGCAGAACTGGAGCACAAGATCAAAGCAGTTGATCCGGATGTTGCAAAGAGATTGATGCATAAAATCGACCTCACCTGGACGGACATGCTCTGGTACTACCGTGGCGACGATAATGTAATTGACGATGAGTTCCTGCGCTATTTCCGATTCATATGTGATATTCTCTGTTATAGATCCGGAGGCTCCCCCCAGGGTCAGAGCGGCGATGAGTTTGATCTGTTGGAAAAGTACTTCAGCAACACTGCGGAATCTCCACTGGAGAATATGTTGCTCATGGAGAAGATGTTTGACTGTTGGTGTGATTTGGATAGCACTACGCCGGATGCTTTCCTAACGCAGTATTTCACCTATGAGCACGAAGCCGGCAAAATTAAAATCGATAACCGGTATGCTATCGATATTTTCGAAGACTGCCTTCGTACATACTCCGAAATTGTGGGTGTAAGAAACCGCAAGTTCCCCTTGAATCGGATTGTTCTTCTCTATGCTATCGTGATCTATCTGATAAACAGGGACACCATTACTGAAAATCAGTTTATTCGAAGGCTGCGAATCGTGAACAACCTTGTGCAGAACTCGGAAGATGAGATCAGTGATAGTGAGAATAGAAGTAGCGGCAACAGAATGCCTGCTATTCTCCGCCAAGTTGATTCCATTATGGTAGCTGGTGTTATTGACATCAGTGTTGAAAAGAACTTTAACCAGTTTCAGCTTCAGGAGGAACAGGCTAAGCTGGATTGGTGTGCTGGACACCCAGAACTGGAGGAGTCTCTGTTCAAGTTGGAAGACCATGAATTACTTTACGGTCAGATTAGCATTGTTGGCCTCGATCATCCAGACTACTTTTCCCGCTTTGAATCTTTGCTCGCATGTGATTGGGATGCAGTCGATTGTGCATTGTTAGTGGCTGGTAATTATGGTCAGACAGAAAGAAATGGTTGGCGCCACCAACTCGGGTCTTCTTTCATTGATGCAGCTTGGCGGAATCTCTTCCACAAAAGTGCGAATAGAGGTTATGAGAATACCCATGATGCTCTCATTGAACTGCTGGCACAGTCTGAATCGTTCACAAATGAGGTGCTTCAAAACATAACACAGAACTACATCACCGAATGCGAAGTGAACAACCTATTTGATTGGCGCTACTACTACATTAAATATCCTTCCTTCCGCCTCGGTAGGTATGGAAAGTACATTTGGTATGAGTTCAAAAGGAAACCCTACGAGATGCTTGCCATGTGGACGGAGATTTCCTGGTCTTCTAATACCAGACAGCCGTTCCTCTTTGAAATTGATAAGAAAAATATCGACCGTGATGACAACGGCCGTCGCCTCCTCTATTCCGATAAATATGTCTCCTGTGAAAATAATGCCTTTGTGATTTTTGCGGTTGAAACAGGCGAAGAGGTGGCTCGGATCGATATTCAGCAAACTGACAATGGCATCGATACTGAAGACCGCATCCTGAAGGGGCGTAAACAGCTCCCTACGCTGTTGAAAAAGTTATGACCACTGGGACGAGGACAATACAATGAGCAACACCGATGAGGGAGTCAATTACGAGAAAATAAAACGGATTCGGCTCATATCAAACTGTTTCGGCTATGGGCCGTGGCCGGAACCTGCCGCAGAAGTGGAGCAGCACCTTACAATAACCTCAGATGGTCGGATTTGGTTTTCTAAGTACTG
>OLZR01000740.1_pt1 | contig 15179 bp, 8 predicted proteins | sample 1644421 | NCBI WGS metagenome assembly OLZR01 (sample SAMEA103958132, study PRJEB25191) | human gut metagenome | biome: human-associated habitat [ENVO:00009003]; feature: intestine environment [ENVO:2100002]; material: feces | place: Germany | collected 2013/2015 | reverse complement strand
TGCGGAGACCAAAGGCCGCAGGATTTTTACAGTCTCGGACTACCCGGCTTTTATCATCACGGACCCCGCCGCCGTGGAGTTTTTCAGGTTTTTCACGACGGCATCCAATCGTTAATCACTCATATTCCATTACTAATCATGCACTATCTGTCTCTTGATACGGTCATTTACCGTCCGGACGGCCTCCGGGATATCGTGCTGTGCCAGTACGACGACGTGATGGCGGAGCTGGTGGAGGTCAAGCCCTCCGTCCAGCTCCAGCGCGAGTCCGTCATCGGCAGTCCCTGGATGCACCAGGCGTCAAGGGGCAACGCCTCCCTGCAGATGTCTTTTACGGTGGTGCGGGCATTTACGACGTTCGGACGCGCCCGTGCCTGGGGGCTCGACCTCCAGGAGACGCTCACCCTTCACCCGGAGGGAGCCGTTACCTGGTTGTCCTGCTATTTCCGGGGACGTCCGGGCCGGACCAGATCCTATCACGCTACGGTGGATCTTGCCCAGCCTTTGCCTCTCACGAGCGATCACGATCTCGGCGCGGACGGTCCGAGTATGGGCCGCCGTCCGGAGGACATACGCCTCCCCGGCATGGAGGGCAAGGCCTGGGCCGCCCTGCAGGTATCCCTCACTCTGACGGGAGACATTTCTTAACCATCTATAAACTTTAACTAATAACTATCATATCACCATGGCAGACAAGGATTACAAGGTACAGGTAGGTGTGGAAGCCAAGGCCGACACGCGGGGACTGGATCAGGTCAACAAGGTGCTGGACAAGGTCCGCAGGACGGCCAAGCAGGTCAACGACGAGCTGGACGACAATGCAGCCGCCGACAATATGGAGGAGGTGACGGATGCCGCTGAGGAGTCCGCCGAGGCTCTGGATAAGACCAGCGATGCTGCAGAGGGTGTGCAGGAGGCCGTCAGCAAGGTTGGACAGGAGGCCAGGGCCACCGGCGATGAGATGGACAAGGCAGGAAGCAAAGGAGAGGAAGCCGGGCGCAAAATGGAACGGGGAGCCAGGAAAGCAGCGGCTGGACTGGGCGACCTCAAGGCCAAGGTACAGGCGACGTTCAACATCCCCAACGAGCTGGAGGCTGCCTACGGCCGGGGCGTAGCTTGGGGACAGGCCATCCTGGACGGCTGGGAAAAATACATTGAGGGCGTAGACAAGGCCGCCGTCAAACGGGCGCGGGAACTTAAAGACCGGCTGGCCAGGGAGGCCGCCGCGCGCGAGCAGGCCTATACTGACGCGCTGACCAATGCCAAACGCGAGCGCATCTACGACGAGGAGCAGCGCAAAATCACGGCTATCAACGACCTTTACACCCAGCGCATCCAGCTCATCGGCCAGCTGGCCGTCAACCGCACGGCGGAGGTGGACCATGTGGATGCCCTCCGCCAGAAGGAGCTGGAGCTGCAGCGCACCATTGTCAAGACCCGCGAGATCAGAGGGGAAATCAGCAAAGAAACGGCTGCCGCCCTGATGGCTGACCTGGACGCCTCCGAGGCCAAATCCGCTGCCAAGTCCCGTCTGGACCGCCAGCAGATCATGCTGGAGGCCGCTATCCAGGCCCGCGACGAGACTGCCAAGCAGGTCCAGCTGATTAAGGCCGAGCAGGAGCAGGCGGCTAAATCTCCTTATGCGGGTGTGACTCCAGAGGAGTACCGCCAATACAAGAGGGATGCCGTGGCTTATCATAATCCGGAGCGTACTGCACAGAGAGAGCAAAATATCACAAGGCTTGAGCAAGATCTGCGGGATGCCATATCCCTGCGCACCAGCGAGGGCCTCAGTAACCCACGCATAGCCAAAGAGGCTCAGGATAAAATAGATGAGACACTGCAACGTCTCCAACGGTATAAAGACCTTGCCCAATACATTGCCGATGCGGACGCCAAGGTAGAGGTTATAGAGGCTTACTACCGTAACAGTAATCCTCTCAAGCTGTACTCGGCTGATAACGCCGGTAGCATGCAGATGACTGAGGACATCTCTAATGCCATTAAGGAGCATGAAACCAGTTCCACGACCCGGAAGGAACGCCTCAAAACGGCTGAGGATCAGCTTAAACTGGACGAGTCCAACGTCACGACCCAGCAGCAGCTTCTGCAGTTCCAGAAGGAAATCAATTCCAAGGAGGCGGCAATCGCTGCCGCCAAGGCCGACCAGGCCAGCGCCGTGGCCGCCGACGAACGCCGCCAGAAAGACCTCGCCGAGCTGGCCAGCCAGCGCAAAAAGGTTCAGAAGCGCTGGCGCGAGCACTACGACCAGCTTACAACCGGTCAGGACTATAAGGACCGGGAGACTCCGCAGCTCAAGCGCCTGCTGACCGAGGGGCAGCACATGGCCGATGCCGGCTATATGTCCGAGCAGGACTCCGCGCGTCTGGCCCGGATGCGTGACGAGGCCCTCAAGGGATTGCCCAGGGAGCTGAGAGCCAAGGTCAAGTGGATGGTGGACGACATGATCAAGGGCTATTCCAGAGCCGCGTCCGGAGAGCGCAACCTGCTTACTCCCCTGGAGCGCAAGGACCTGGAGGCGAGCCGGTTCAAGGACAAGCTGGACAGCCTGGCCGACATCACCCCCAGCCTGCCCAAGGATGGGGCCGCCAGCAAGATTGTGGCGATCCTTAAGGACGTGGCCAAGTACGGCGTCCTCAATGAGGCCACTGTCAGGCAGCTGGAGGCGTTGAGCATGCGCATCAACGCGGACGATGCCGCCGGGCAGCGCGTCGTCTCCCTGGTCAGGGAACTGGTCCAGGGCGAGCTGGGCCGTATCCTGACGGCCATGTCCAGACCACAACCGGCCAGACCCCGACGCGTCACTCCGGAGGGCCGCGATCTGGATGCCGAGGATGAGGTGCGCACGCGGATCCGCGCCGGAGCGCAGGCTCCGCAGCCTCATCCGCAGCCCGCACCCCAGCCTGCAACCGGTCAGGGCTACAACGCCATGATCGGCGAGTTTGCCCGGCAGATGTTTGGACAGGGGGAGACCAGCGGGCGCATCCTGGACGTCATGCAGCAATTTCTGGCTGTCGCGCGGCAGTCTGCTTCCCAGGCCTCCCAGTACGACGCCCGGCTGCGGAAAATGGAGCAGGAGGTAGCCACTCTCCAGTCCCGCGCCAGCTTCGGCCGCTAATCACCACATTCCCCCTATGAGAGTTGTAGAGCTGACAAACCGGGCCATTAAGGGAGCTAAATACGAGTGGAGTAACTTTACCGCCGCCAGGGCGACCTGGCAGCAGTTGGCCAGAGATCAGGATGAGACGGCTCCCTATCTATATAAAGAGCCGGTGCGCGTGGTATGGGATGGCGTGACCATCCTGGAGGGCACGATCCGCAAGTGCTCCCTGGATCAGTCCGGCGACGCCTGGCGCTGGAACATTGAGGCTTGCGATATTCTCCAGCCCCTGGAGGCGGCCTTGTGTTTCAATCCTGGGGGCACGTTGAGAGGCGGCGTATCCGCCTATGCCGAGGTCAGCGGCGGCAGCGGCGCGGATGCCCCGCGTAAAATCAAGATTGCCGGCACGGTGCGGTGGGCGCTGGAGGACGCCCGCAAGTACGGGCTTATTCCCTCCGGCGTCGGCATTGAGGTGACCGTATCCCCCTCCGCCTGGATGTGGGACACGGCGCTTGGCTGCGACATGTATGCCGGAGTTCTCCGCAAACTGCTGGCAGGCCGTCCCGGCATGGTGTGCTGGGTTGATTACTCCGGTTCCTCCCCCATGATCAGGGTGGCCGACGGGGCCGGGTTGCCCGTAGTCACGCTGGACCGGGCGCAAGACTGCCTTTCTGCCATCTCGCTTTCTCCCCGGCCGGATCTGGTACCTCCGGCCGTAGGCGTCGTCCTGACGGCCGGACGGCAGGCTTGCCGGTCCCAGGTCTGGCCCAAGGGGGCCAGCCTGCGCCAGGAGGGATGCGTTACTACCCAGGTGGCGCTGTCTTCCACATCGACGGAGGATGATGCTCCCGTCGGCAGCGAGTCTCCCGTCTGGGATTTTACCAAGCCGATTGTCGAGGTCCGCGGCGTCAAATTGCCGTCCGGTGCGGATTCAAACGCCAGAAAATGGTGGTTCAGCAAGGTATCCCAGCTGTCATCCGTCTCAGGACTGCAGCTGGGGACCATCAAAAAATCTGTAGTGGCCGGCGTGGACGGAACCGACATGAGCAATTATTCCACGGCGGAGTCGGCGCAGGCCTATGAGCATGTAAGCGGCCAGTTGAGCGAGGCCTGCAAGACAATCAAGTGGTGCTACGTGGAGCTGAAACAGTACCTGTACACGGACACCCGGCCTCCCAGGGGGTGCGAGATGCTGTTCCCGCACACCAAACAGGTGGACGGCAAAACGCGCTGGTACAACTGGCTGCGCTGGCAGGGACGCACCATCAACAAGAGCCGCATGCGCTACCGGGTCAGCAAGTCCGGCGACTCCGGAGGAGATGACGGCAGCAATCCCCCTTCCAGCGGCGGAGGCTCGCCGCCGTCCTCCACCACGGATTGGCCCGACTACTCTTCCATTCTGCGGGAATATTATGAGATCACCCGCGCCATGCCCTGGGAGGGCCGCGTCAACTCCCTGCGGGCGCTCTCTCCTGCCAACCTGGTTGGTCGCCGTCTGGCGATTACCGGGGCGCGCCGGGACTACCTGGAGATGGCTACCTCCGTACAGGGGGTGACGGTCGATCTCGCCGGCAAGTCCACCAGCATCAACACCGGCGTTCCGGCGCATCTGTCCCTACAGGATATGGTGGACCGGGTTCAGCAGCTGGCATCCGGCCAGGAGACTCTGGATCAGGACCAGCAGCAGGACAATCCCATGCTGACCCTGCAATATGACGACGAGGCGTACAAGTCCCCGGACGCTCCGACTCTGGGACCGGCAGGGGAGCTTGTCTGGACGGAGGCTCCCGACAAGCCTCCCGTCTATGATTTGCAGGTGGAGCTGGACTGGTCTGACGACAACACCGAGGTAACCGGCTACCGGATGCGGCGCGGCAAGCTGATGCTCCAGGGAGTGTACATTGGACAGACTCCCGGAGACGACACCTCCGGCTGGTTCACCAAGGAGGGATTCACGGGTGGCGAAATTTGGCTGGACGTCAAATTTAACGGCAAAGGGAAACTGACCGGCACGTCGATCATGTATGAGCAGGGCACGGTCAACCCTCTCATTCTTACAGACGAGTTGGCGGACGAGTCGGAGGAGTTTTCCTATTCTTTCCACATTGCGACGGTGCAGGACAAGGAGGTCTACCAGCACATGCTGGGCACCATCCAGATTCCGCTCAATCACGGCACTTTTTACCCATACGGCCCCGCCATCTAAATTTTACCCTATAGATAATAGTATGATCAGAATCTTTATTTTTTCGTATTCCGGAGACGCCGCTGAGGCGGTGGCTTGCGTGCGGTGCGCCCGGATGGCCGTGCCCTGTGCCAGCGTGACGGTGGTGGACGATGCGTCCAGCCCGGTACGGGAGGAGACGGCGGTGGCTCTCCGGAGCATGGGAGCGGAGTATGTGCAGTCCTCCTGGGAGCGCCACGGCAACCTGCGCGGGCCTGACTGCATCCGGGGCATGCTTTCCGAGATGTGCCGGGAGGCGGAGGATGACGACATCCTGGTCAAGGTCGACTGTGACACGGCTCTGCTGGATGGCGGCTGGCTGCGCTGGATGGAGCAGCGCCCCTGGTGCCAGATGTACACCTCCGGAGATTTTGTCAATGGAGACTGGAGAGTCTTCGGGTGTTTGTACGCATTGAGAGGCTGGATAGCCAGACGTCTTTATCGGGAGATGGATTGGAGTCTCCTGGATGACCGCGCCCCGGAAGATTGGACGATTGGACGGGAGGTATTGGCCAGGGTTCCGGCAGCATTGTGCCGCATTGATGAGCCATGGCGTAAACGTTCCCCGTGGAGTATATGGACGGCCTGGTGCTGGCCCAGCCGCACGGTAAGCGCCGAGAGTTACGCGGCCAGGTTTGCCGTGGTGATTACCGGCAGCCCCCGCATGTCCAACCAACCCGCCAGCGAACGGGCCAGAGTGATGCACCTGCTGGCCGACGCCAGGGAGAGGATGCTCCGGGAGGGAGTGGCCAAGGAGGACGACGAGGCGGTGGACTGGGGAAACCTGCTGGCCGCTTGTATGCTAAGCTCCTCATTTTCTATCTTCCTGTTGATCAAATTTTCTTTTCTCAAATAGTTGCCTCCGACATGAAATTGGCATCAGAATAGATGCAGCTCCCTTCTAAACAGCTATTTCCATAACTGTCACAGGATTGATTTCTCCTACGATAACAAGCCCCCCTTGATGCTCTTTTCAGTAAGATACTAACCATGCTGACCTCATACCTCGTTCGGAAGGAACGCCTTTAAACAAAATTCTTTCCTGCAACACTCTCACACGGCTTTTCATACGAAGCTGTGTCCAGCATTCAGACAAAAAATCCTCCAACATCTTACTTGCCGAAACAATCCGGACGTAATCAGCAACGGATTGGCCCTTACGGCATTCGTTAAAAACCTTCCGCCATCAGGGCCATGGCTTCTTCACGGGTCGGCATGGAACGGATGGCTCCCTTGCGTGTCGTCACAATGGAAGCGGCGGCATTGGCAAATAAAAGCATGTCCGCCAACTGGTCCTCCGTCAGGTTTTCCAGCCCGGTTTCCAGAATCCGGTCCAGGCAGCATCCCAAAAAGGCGTCTCCGGCTCCTGTTGTGTCAATAGTCTTGACGTTCAAGTACGTAGGCTGGTGAATAAGTTTGCTTTCATAGGCAGCCCAGCTTCCTTTTCTGCCTCCCGTCACCAGAATAAGGCGCAAATTGTCGAATTCCTTCTGCAAAACCCTCAACCCTTCTTCCATGGAGGCGCAGCCGGTGAGAAAGAGAAGTTCCTCCATTTCTATTTTCATGACGCTGCATGCCCCGCATCCGTAGAGCATTTGTTCCCGGGCCAGTTCCATATCGGGCCACAGGGGCGGCCGGAGATTGGGGTCAAAAGAGATGAGAACCCCTTTTTCCCGGGCATGGCTGACGGCATGCCTGGTGGCCCTCCGAACATCATCATGCGTCATGGAAATCGTCCCGAAATGGAAGACGCGCGCGTGTTCCACCAATTCAAGGTTCACTTCTTCTGCAGTCAGCTTCATATCGGCGCCGGGATTGCGGTAAAAGGAAAATTCACGGTCTCCGCGTTCGTCAATCTGAACGAAAGCCAACGTCGTATTGACTTCCCGGGATGAAACGAGCCCCGAATCTCCGATGCCTTCTTCCTGAAGCGTGCGGCGAAGCATTTTCCCGAACATGTCGTGCCCCACTTTGCCGATAAAGGAGGTTTTGCGCCCAAGCCTGGACAGCATGGACAGGACGTTGCAGGGCGCTCCCCCCGGATTGGCCTGGTAAATGGGCAGCTCCCGGTCATTTATCCCGCAGGGAGTGAAGTCTATCAGCAATTCTCCGAGAGCTACGACGTCATACATGCTTTTTCAAATGTTGGAAGTGAACCTTCCGGCGAAATAGTGAACCGGGAGAGATGACCAAGCATAGAACGCGGCGCCCTGGCGGGAAAAGGAAAAAGAGATTCATTCCAGTCATGGCGGAAAAGGAGTTTTCCCTTTTATCCCGCCTTGCAGAAGTTTCAAAGATTGAAGGGAACCCCAAATGTGAACAAGTCAGGCATATATCCCTAACGCCCTCTACTCAGGAAATGCCCATGAAGATGAGACGGCAAAAACAATCCCGCATGAGGCAGACACGGAACGCAGGACTCCCATTCCTCCGCAACAAGCACGCATTTTCAAGGCATTTCAGGCTTCTTGAAGAGAATTCAGCCCTGTTCAAGCATGTATGGAGGTTACAGTACTCCGCATTTTTCTTCATGATTCCCCACCCATCCTGTAATATGCGCTCATGCAAGAAAAAAGCCGCGGCTTTCAATGGCCCGCACAGTGGACCCCCGATATTCTCGCCACATTGATGTTTGTGGTGCAGGAAGGAAGGATTCTCCTGATACGCAAAAAGAGGGGAATTGGCGCGGGCAAGGTGAACGGCCCCGGCGGAAAATTTGAACCGGGGGAAACGGCCCTGCAATGCGTTTTGCGGGAAGTACGGGAAGAACTTCACATTGACATTGAGGATGCCCGGGAAATGGGCGTGCTGAATTTTTCCTTTGTCTGCGGCACCATTCCGGAAATCCGCTGCCACGTGTTTATGGCGTCGTCTTTTACAGGCACTCCCACGGAAACACCCGAGGCGGAGCCTTTCTGGTGTCCGGTGGACGGGATTCCCTATGATCTCATGTGGCAGGATGACCGGTTCTGGCTGCCAGCCATGTTGGACGGGAAACGGTTTGAGGCGTATTTCACGTTCGAGGGGGACCGAATGCTGGAATTTTCTCTGAAAACCGGGGATTAAACCGGCAAGGACTCCCAGGTTGCGGACTCTTCCCTTTAAGCCGGACGGGGAATGCTGCATTTTTTATTCTTCCCTTCAGATATCCTGAAACGCATCATAGGAGTTGTTCCGGCCACCTCTTTCCGATGCCGCCGCCCAGAAAAGTGAGGGTTCTTCCTGCCGGAAACCGGTTCCGGATTGGGGTTCATGCGAAGGGCTGGAATTCAGATCAATCCGCGCTCCGTGAAAAGACGGGAGAAGGGGTCATACCCGTGGCCGGGAATGGTGGTTCAAGGGAGTAAATCAGCTCCGGCCTTTATTTTTTCCAAGCGTATCCGAATATCATTTGGTACATCAAATTCCTTTTCCGTAAACAGGCGGAAGCCTTTCTTTTTGGCCCGGTCTCCGGGAAATGATGATTTTCCGATGTTTTGTTTTCTTTTTCAGTCAAATGCGCGAATGCCTACACCCTGGCCGCTTTGTTACTTTGCACGGGAAAAGGACGGCTCCCGCTTCCGGGCATCAGGCCGTATTCTTTAAGCTTTTCCTCCCGCCTCCGTTATGATAATGATGCGGGAGCAACCGTGTGATCCTTGATCGTTCACTTGCTGACTATTTCAATTCATATTCCATTATTCAACATGTATACCCCCGAATTCAAAAACATTCTCACTTCCACCCTGGACGGACTGCGCGCGGAAGGACTTTACAAGGAAGAACGCTTTATCGCCTCCCAGCAGTACTCCCAGGTGACGCTGAAGGACGGTCGCTCCGTCATCAACATGTGCGCCAATAATTATCTGGGCCTGGCCAATAATCCGGAAGTGATGGAAGCCGCCAAGAAAGCCATCGACCAGTGGGGTTTCGGCATGGCGTCCGTGCGTTTTATCTGCGGCACGCAGACCCTGCACCGCCAATTGGAAGAACGCCTCACCCAATTTCTCGGCACGGAAGACACAATTCTGTTTCCCTCCTGCTTTGACGCCAACGGCGGGCTGTTTGAAGGCCTCCTGACTGCGGATGACGCTATCATTTCCGACTCCCTGAACCACGCTTCCATTATTGACGGCGTGCGCCTCTGCAAAGCCAAGCGCTTCCGCTATGCCAACAACGACATGGCAGACCTGGAAGCCAAGCTTCAGGAAGCGGACGCTGCCGGAGCGCGCGTGAAGCTGATTTCCACGGACGGCGTCTTTTCCATGGACGGCATCATTGCCCAGCTGGACAAGATTCACGAGCTGGCTGCCAAATACAATGCCATTGTCCACTTTGACGACTGCCACGCTACGGGGTTCCTGGGCGAAAGGGGCCGCGGCACGCATGAATACCGCGGTTTGTTCGGCCGTATAGACATCACCACCGGCACCCTGGGCAAAGCACTGGGAGGCGCCTCCGGCGGCTACGTCTCCGGCCCGAAGGAAGTGGTGGACGTCCTGCGCCAGAAGGCGCGCCCGTACCTGTTCTCCAACAGCGTGGCTCCGGCTATCGTAGCCGCTTCCATCAAAGTGCTGGACCTGCTTGAACAATCCACGGAAGCGCGCGACCGCGTAGAAGCCAATACCAAGTATTTCCGTGACGCCATGACGGGAGCCGGCTTCACCATCGGCGGCAAGGACCACCCCATTTCCCCGGTCATGCTGGGGGATGCCGTCCTGTCCCAGAAATTCTCCGCCCAGCTCCTAGATGAAGGAGTGTACGCCGTCGGCTTCTTCTATCCCGTCGTGCCCAAGGGACAGGCCCGCATCCGCACGCAGATTTCCGCGGCCCATACCCGCGAACAGCTGGACAAGGCGATTGAGGCTTTCTGCAAGGTAGGCAAAAACCTGGGAGTTATTTCCTGATTCCCGCGCTTTCCATGGCTTCGGACGCATCACCCATTCCCGGCGGCAATCTGCCGACGCTTCCCGTCAAGCGGGTGGTGCGTCCCACTCCTTCCATTCCGGACCATGAAGTTGTACGCCAGATAGGGAGCGGCGCGTATGGAGAAGTATGGCTGGCAAAATCCCTGACCGGCGCATGGCGCGCCGTAAAAATAGTCTGGAGGGAGGATTTTGAAGACGAGCGCTCTTTCAACCGGGAATTTGAGGGCATTCTCCAGTATGAACCCATCGCCCGCAACCATCCGGGGCTGGTTCATATCCTGCATGTAGGAAGACATGACCAGGATTCCCCGTTTTATTATTACGTCATGGAACTGGGCGACGACGCCCGCACCGGAGTCCATATTGCAACAGACGAATATATTCCGCGTACGCTTCAGACGGACAAGAAGTTTTCCGGCAACAAGCCTCTGCCCCTGGACTATTGCCTGGAGGTAGGCAGCCAGCTGGCCCACGCCCTGCTGTACCTGCACAGCAAGAACCTGACGCACCGGGACATCAAGCCGGCGAACGTCATCTTTGTCAACGGACGCCCCAAACTGGCGGACATAGGCCTGGTGGCCCATCTGGACCAGCGCAGCTTTGTAGGAACGGAGGGATTCATCCCCCCCGACGGCCCCGGCACCCGGCGGGCGGACGTTTACGCGCTGGCCAAGGTTCTGTATGAAATCAGCACGGGAAAGGACCGCATGGATTTTCCCGAACTCCCGGATGAGCTGCCGGAAGGCACCGTACGCAAGAAGTGGCAGGCCTTCAACACCATCATTTGCCAGGCGGCGGAACCCCGCATTGAGGAATGCTCCATTGATTCCGCAGAGGAGCTGGCGGAAAAAATAGACGCTCTCCGGGGGTATGAAGTGCCGTCCCGTTTTCGTCTTCAGAAGAAAAAGAAACGCCGCAAACTCAGACGGGCCCTCCAGCTTCTGGCCGCAGCCGTCGCAGGAGCCCTGACTGCCTACTGGGGGGCTTTATGGCTCAACAACAGCCAGAACCCGCCGGAGGGACCTGCCGCGGATATTCATCCGGATATCCACCCATCCGCTCCGGAAGAAGAATCCCGGACCGGATACGTGCTGGTGACCAGCTCCCCGGCGGGAGCGTCCGTGTATGACGCGGACGGCAACTATCTGGATGAAACTCCCTACGGCCCCATTGAGCTGCCCTCCGGCTCTCCGGTGGCCTATACCATCAAGAAATCGGGGTTTGCGGACAAGGAAGAGGCGGGAACCGTCAAGGGAGGATCCACGCTGGCCCTGGGCGGCGTGCTGAAGGAGTACCATCCCCCTACGGACAGTCGGCCATGGAAGGATACGGAGGGTATTACCTACCTCCCCGCAGAAACGCGCCATGTGGCGCAAGGTCCCCTTACCGCCGCCCTGTTCAACAAATTTCTGAAGGAGGACCGCCAGAAGGGGAATTTCCAGATGAAAAGGGAACAGACGGAACCGGGGCATCCGGAGAAGGATGTGGCCCTGCTCACGCAGGACGGCATTACGGCCTACCTGGCGTGGCTAAACAAGAAATGCGAGCGGGAGGGGCTGCTGGGCAAGGAATTCTCCATTAACGCGGACCCGCTTCCGCAGGCTTCCGGCAGCACGGGAAACCACAACGCCTACGTTCTGAACGTCACCCGCGTGTTCCAGGTGCCCATTACCGTCACCACCAACCCGCCGGGAGCCAGCGTTTTTTTCAATAATAGGCTCATCGGGCGCACCCCCATTGAAGAATACGTCAACCAAGTACCCTACGTCATTGAAATCAAACTGCCGGGGCACGCCACCATGCGCCGCAGGGGGCTGGACCCGCAGGACTTATACCTTTCCCTTCAGTTGGAGCCGGACAAGTCCGTCGTCTTTGGCTCGCCTTGGACTAACAGCCTGGGCATCAAATTGGTTCCTGTGGGAGGAAATGCTCTGGTCATGACCCACGAAGTGCGCGTAAAGGACTTTCAGGAATTCCTGAAAGCTACCGGAAGGAAAGCTCCGGCCCGGCCCGGCTTTCCCCAGGGAGAAGACCACCCGGTGGTGAACGTCAGCAGGCAGGATGCACGCGCCTTCGCCAGATGGCTTACCAGCAAGGAGCGGGCACTGGGCTTGATTGATCAGCACGACTCCTACCGTCTTCCCAAGGATGAGGAATGGAGTTCCTGGGTGCGTCTGACGGATGAACAGGGAGCCTCCCCCTATGAAAAGACGCTGCCTCATGAAAACTCCCGGGAAGCCTTCCCGTGGGGGTATTCATGGCCGCCGCCTGATAAAACGGGAAATTTTGCGGATCAGTCCGCCCTGATTTACTTGCCGTCCTCCCGCGTTATCGTAGGATATAACGACGGGCAGCCATACACGGCTCCCGTAAAAACCTTTCCGCCCAACCACCTGGGCCTGTACGACCTGGAAGGAAACGTCATGGAATGGGTAGACGATTCCTATGGGGGGCCGGAATCTCTCCCCATCCGCAACTACGGCGTCGCCCGCGGAGGCAGCTACCTGTCCTTCCGCCCCAAACAGCTCACCACTTCCATCCGCACTCCCCTGCCGGAAAATACGAGGGATAACGCGCTGGGCTTCCGTCTTATCCTGTCTTCCGAACGCCCCGCCATTCCAACAGCTCCCTGACGCCGTATCTACGGCAGCGTTTCTCCCCCGCTCTTCCCCTCCCTGAAACACACCGCCCCCCAAGGGAGAAAGCCCTGAGGCTTGAGAGAGCTTCCGGCTCTCCGGGAAAATGATTGAAAGGACCTCCCGTTATGCTACCATTTTCCCGCATCCTTTTCCTGAATGAAAATCATCGCCATCGCCAACCAGAAGGGGGGAGTGGGAAAAACCACTACGGCCATCAACATGGCCGCCGCCCTGGCTCAGCTGAAAAAGAAAATCCTTGTCATTGACCTGGACCCGCAGGCCAATGCCACCAGCGGCATGGGCATTGACGGAAAAGACACGCCCAGCCTGTATCCGGCCCTGCTCGGCCAGCTTCCGGCGGAAGAGTGCATCCTGCCTTCCGGCAGGAAACGGCTGGATATCATCCCCTCCACCATGGACCTGGCCGGTGTGGAAATAGAATTGGCCCGTTCCGGCAACCATCTGACCCGCCTCCGGGAAACGCTCGCCCCCCTGCGGGAGTCGGACACCTATGATTACTGCATCATGGACACGCCACCTTCCTTGGGCGTTTTAATGACCTCCGCCCTGGCCGCCTGCGACGAAGTGCTGACTCCCCTCCAATGCGAATGGTTCGGTTTGGAAGGGCTGGCCAAGATTCTGCACGTGACGGCGCAAATCTGCGCCAGCGGCGCCAATCCTCGCATTCGGCATGAAGGAGTACTGATGACCATGTATGACGGCCGCACCAATCTTTCCCGCCAGGTCATCGACCAGGTGGAACGGCATCTGCCCCAGATGCTGTATAAAACGGTCATCCCCCGCTCCATCCGGCTGGGGGAGGCCCCCAGTTTCGGCCACACCATTTTTGAACACGATCCTTCCGGAGCTGCGGCGGACGCCTACCTGAAAGCAGCCCGGGAATTCATCAAACGCCATAAACCCTGAACATTTGGAGAAACAAGTTTCCCGGAATGCCGCAAACCTCTGCGGGAGGAACAGGCAGAAAGGGCCTGCAGAGAACTTCCTTCTTCATTTTGCCTTCCGGGCTTGTTGCGTCCATTTAACGTCAGGAAAACCTATTCCATACCGGCCTCCCCGGATACGGAGGAAAACAGGCATTCCCCTTGACTTGACTTCCGCGGCATATAAGAATGTTTCAGCTCCGTTTCAGGAACTTTTCCCCTCATGCCAGCAGAAGAAGTCCAGCCAGACGACCAGCCCCGGGTGACAGGGCAAGTCCCGCCTCCCGCTCCGACGACAGGCCTGGAACAGATTCTGCCTGGACGTCCGCCCCTGCCCCATGCGGAAGAAAAAGGGGCCTTTTTCGTTTACCAGCGGGAGCTGGCTCCCGGCACGCGCCTGGAACAATATGAAATCATCCGCGTCTTGGGCAGCGGAGGTTTTGGTATCACATACCTGGCGAAGGATCTGTTCCTGAACCGCAACGTGGTTATCAAGGAAAACTTCCCTTCAAGGTACTCTTACCGGGATCCTCTGACCGGGCATATCCGGCCCAATAATGAACACGATCTGGAAAATTACACCTGGGCTCTGAAAAGCTTTCTGAGCGAGGCTCAGACGCTGGCGGAGCTCAACAACCCCGGCATCGTCAGAATCCTTTCCGTCTTTGAAGCCAACGGCACGGCCTACTTCGCCATGGAGCATATTACCGGCCTTTCCCTGGATTATCTGGGGGAAAGACTTCACAGCACTGGGCATCGGTATACGGAAGACGAACTCAAGGGGCTGCTGACGCGCCTGCTCCGGATTCTGGACTATCTCCATTCCCGGCATATTTACCACCGGGACATCAAACCCGGCAACATCCTGCTGACGGAGGAAGGCACGCCCGTGCTGATCGACTTCGGAGCGGCACGGCATGCCCTGAAACTTCATGCCGCCACCGTCTTGACCACCCAGGGGTATTCCTCCCCGGAACAGGCGCTGGGCAAAACGAATATCGGCCCGTGGAGCGATCTCTATTCCGTAGGAGCCACTTTTTACGCCCTGCTTACAGGAAATCCGCCGGATCGCGCGGAAGCGCGCCTGGCGGAAGATGAGATGCAGCCGCTGCACAGCGACCCTGTACTCACCCGCTACTACTCACGACAGTTCCTGCTTTCCCTGGACAAGGCGCTGGCCCCCCAGATCAATTGCCGCTACCAGACTGCCAGCGAATGGATTCACGACATTTGCGCCATTTCCGGGGAAGAATCCTCCGCCACTATTCAAGTCCTCCCGGCAGACCTCCGCCATGCCCATCCGGAAGAAATGCCAACTCCCGGCGCCGGGAAAAACATCGGCAG
>OLZR01000719.1_pt1 | contig 15613 bp, 10 predicted proteins | sample 1644421 | NCBI WGS metagenome assembly OLZR01 (sample SAMEA103958132, study PRJEB25191) | human gut metagenome | biome: human-associated habitat [ENVO:00009003]; feature: intestine environment [ENVO:2100002]; material: feces | place: Germany | collected 2013/2015 | reverse complement strand
CACATAGGGGATATTCGGAAGTATCAGCTTTTTATAGTTTAGCTGCTTCATTCCTCGCTATTTCGCCCAACGGAAAATTTTGTGATGCGCCGGCCTGTTTCCTGAAAAATAAGAAAGACGGCATTGCTTGCCGTCCCAGCTGCCGCAATACAGCAACTCCAGTTGCTTGCAGCATTGCAGGCAGAAAATCATGGAATAAAGCATTACTGCCGGCAACATCATTACATGCCGTCAATCTATTTTATTCCTCCGCCATTCTCCGGTAAGTTTTTTCTGGAACTCTTTTCCGGAGAATGGACGGAGAACAATAGCAACAACTAGTTGGCGGGAGGCGGCGTAAAGGTGCGGGCTGACATATCCTTGTCCAGAACCAGCATTCCCTGTCCTTCTCCCTTGATCATACGTAATTTGCTGATGATGTCCTTGACGGTTTCTTCCTCTTCTACCTGTTCGGTGACAAACCATTGCAGGAAAATATCCGTGGCGAAATCCCGTTCTTCCTTGGCAAGGTGCACCAGTTCGTTGATTCGGCGCGTGACTTCCTGTTCGTGGGACAGTGTTTCTTCAAAAATTTCAAGAATATTGGACCAGTTTGCATCCGGAGCGTCTATGGAAAGCATTGTAACCTGGCCTCCGCGGGAAAGAAGGAAATCATAAAATTTCAGCGCATGAGCGGTTTCTTCCTGATATTGAATGCGCATCCAGTGGGAAAAACCTGTCAGACCGGCATCCTGCAGATAGGCGGACATGGCCAGGTAAAGGTTAGCTGAATACATTTCCCATTTGATTTGCTCATTAAGAGCAGTTGCCATTGTTGTACTGATCATATTGTAAAATCCTGTTGATTTTTCCCACTTCTACAAAACAAAGTCCGCAGGATCAAGATAATCCTGCGGACTGTATGACGGGAAGGGGGGTAAGGGAAGGCGTCAGGCTTTTGCGGAAACCTTCTTCGGAATATTATCTTCAGGGAGTTCTTCCGCCGGAACGGAGGGAAATTCCTCAGTTTCCGTAACCACACTGTTTTCTTCAGATGCTTCCTCCCGGGCAGGCGCTGCCTCGGAAGAAGAGGTTGCCTTCTGTTTTTCTGGTGCAGCGGAGTCCGGTGCCGGCGCGTCCTGGCCCTTCTCTTCCGGTTTCCGTTTTTCCTTGGGAGCCTTCTTGGGAGAAGGAGCTTGGGCGGAAACGGTTCTTGGGCGGCTGACAGTGTTATTGGAGAAAACCAGGATATAGCCCTGTTCGGACAGCCAGAGCAGATCACGGACCAAATTCTGCTGTTTTTCCATGGCCTGGGCTACTTCTTCTTCCGTGGCCTTTTCCTGTTCCGGGACTGGTGCCAGCTCTTTAAGCATGGCATCGACGCCTTTGCCGGGATTATTGGCTGCCCAAGTGGCAATGGACATCAGGGAATCTGATAAGACGGTGCCTTCTTCCATGGCCTTGGGGCGCGCCGGGCCGGTGTAATGGTTGCCTTTCCACTTGAAAATAGGCATATGATGCCGAGCTAACCCGTGGCAAAGGTTTGGAATCAGCATGCTGGGATGGCGGCGGGTGGTACCAGATAATTGGATCAGGAGGTGATTCTTTTTCACGGCTCCGTTGACGAACACCTTGTCCGTAACGTCATAGCACTCGTCAAAGTGGTTGGATTCGAAATCCTGTTCTACCGCGGCGGGAGATTCCAGAAGCACCTCGGAGGCTCCTTCCCGAACGGGCTTCCAGGCGGTGCGTTTGGAAACGGCTTCCTGCCATGCATGGACAGCTTCTTCGCTCTTGTCCGTCACAATCTTGGAACGGAAAGCCTCAAAAGGCATGTTGGCAAATTTGGTGCGATGCAGGTTCATCAGGGCGGACTGGTAGCCGTGCCAATTAACGGGACCTACCAACTCGTTGTTCAAGGAACATTTGGCAATGGCTTTGAAATCTCCTTTTGGAGCTTCCACTTCCTGTTCTACGGATTCGTAATACTTGGGCATCCAAGTGGACTGCCAGAGGTGTTTGACGGCCTCCTGTCGGGAAATAAAGCAGGCTCCGTCGCCATGCTTGCAATGGTACAGATCCGGGCCGTTTTCCTGCTTCATGAATACCAGGTCGTAACGGTCGTAGGAACCCATGACCACCTTGGCAAGGTCCAGCAGGGAAATGGTGCGGCGGTGTTTCTGTACTTCCTGGTGCAGGGCAGCCAGGCCGGAATCCACGGGGCGCAGCTCCACGCGCAGGCCTTCCGTCGGTTCCGCCATGGCGGAGCGGGGAGTTTGATCGCGGCGGTTGCGGAAGGAGCCGCGCGTGCGGTCTTCCCGGTTAAACCTTCTTTCTCCGCTTTGACCGTCAACACGACGTTCCCCCCGGGGCTGGCGGCCTTCACGGTTGTCGCGCCGCGGTCGGCGGTCGCCTCCCTGCCTGTCGCCGGACCTGCGTTCCGGATAGGACGCAGGCCGTTCCTGACGGGCTCCCGGTCTTGCCCAGGCCGGACCAAATTGAAAGTCGGCCAAGCCGGAAAGGTCCGGAATCTGCTGCTTGGGGTCTGTGGAAGGAGTTTCGTCGGTCATCATGTACGGGTTGTTTCAATAGCAACTAAATGAGGTGGATGGCAATCATTTTACGTGCAAACAGACCGAAAATTGTTCAAAATGTCATGAAAGGCATCTGGAAATGCAACTGTTTCCGGTGTATCCTTTCAATTCAACTTCTGTCAAATGCTCTATATGGATAAAATACGTCAACGACTTTCCGACCTTGGTTACGCCATTTACGATGCTCCCGCTCCCGTAGGCTCCTATGTGCAATGCGTACGCACGGGCAACCTGCTTCACCTCTCCGGCGGCATCTCCGTAAACGGGGACGACAAATACTTTGGTAAAGTAGGGCAGGAGCTGACGGTGGAAGAAGGTCAGGCCGCTGCGCGCGCCGCTATTTTGAATCGTCTGGCCGTTATTGTGCAGGCGGTGGGATCTCTGGAAAAAGTATCCAGAATCGTGGCCGTGAACGGATTTGTGAATGCCGGCCCGGATTTTTATGATCATCCTAAAGTATTGAATGGCGCATCCGATCTGCTGGTGGAAGCCTTTGGAGGAATTGGCCGCCACAGCCGCACGGCGGTAGGCGTGTCCGCCCTGCCGCTCAATGTAGCGGTGGAAATCAGCATGGTGGTGGAAGTTCGTGATTAATATTTAAAAACCGGAAGGGATTCGTGCTTGAATCCCGGCGGCATTCCTGTAGAGTGCCGTCCGGTCAATGCCCTCGTGGCGGAATGGTAGACGCTGCAGACTTAAAATCTGTTGTCCGCAAGGACGTACCGGTTCGAGTCCGGTCGGGGGTACTTCTTTAAATAACAATGAATTATGTAAATTAAAGGCTCGCTGTTTGCGGGCCTTTTTGTTTTGCTGCAATATCATTTGCTGGCTGATTCTCCATCAATAATTTTTGTTTTCCCGGATGAGTAAAACAAGGATGGTGGTGTTTCGTGGCTATTCTTGTCATGAAATGCAGAAAGCAGAGAGAAGAATGTTGAGTGGAAACAGTTCTGAAAAAAGAGTTTATAACAGGGCGCCTCTGGCTGAAAAATAGAAATACGGAGTATGAAATTGTTGGGTATCTTCCGGTTTGGAAAATCAGATGGTTCATGGCGCCCTGGAAAAAAGGGAATGCTGCTGGCGTTGAAAATAGCAGGAGGCATGTTTGCGGGAGCGGTTGTGGTATGCGTTGCCGCAGAATGGTACATTTATTCCGTTTCAGAGGGCAGGATTGTTGAGCATTCCAGGGATGTTCCCGTTCGTGCTCCTGTTCTGGTGTTAGGATGCTCCCCAACATTCATGGGGAGCCCTAACGGATATTTCCATAACAGGATGGATACGGCCTCGGAACTTTGGAAAGATGGAAAAGCAACGGTTTTCATCGTTTCCGGAGATAATAGTTCTCATGCTTACAATGAACCGGAATGGATGAAACAGGCTCTGGTGGAACGTGGCGTTCCAGAGGAACGGATTGTATGTGACTTTGCTGGATTGCGGACTTTGGATTCTGTCGTGAGGATGAAGGAAATTTTCGGCGTTTCGACGATGATTGTTGTTTCTCAGGAATTTCATAATGAACGCGCCCTGGCAATCGCAGCGCATGAGGGGATGGCGGCCTGGGCCGTCAGCGCGCCGGATGTTCCCAACCGCCGTTCCCGTATGAAAAGCTGGTTCAGGGAGCGTGCGGCCCGCGTATGGATGATGCTGGACTTGTGGGTTTGGAGCCGTGAACCCCGTTTTTTGGGAGAACCTGTGGTTTTGCCGGAAATAAAAGAGGAAAAATGAACAATACCTCATGCGGCAGGGCTCGTCATAAGATGTCTTTGATGCGGTACGGCAACCCAGAAGGAGGGTGTGCCCGCGCCTCGAATCATTAAATGCTGAATGGTCCAATCATGTCGGCTACGTGGGATGATTTGCCATGAAGATGAACAAGGCCAGAAAGCCTGAGTGAACAATTCGTCATGAAGACGGTCGGAGGTGGTGGCCGTACGTTTCATTGTCCTTCATGGAAGAAACAGGTGCAATCCTTCCCCTTATCTTATGCGTATGGGTGGGCAACGGTTGAAAAAAGGATGGTTGGGAAACATCAGAAAGCTGATGCTCTGGTCGGAATAAGCTTGCCTCCATGTCTTTGGAAAAAACACTCTGGAACAGGTTCTGTTGCGTTTTGATGCGGCTGACGCTCCCTGTTGGAATTCCATATTTGATTAAAAAGGGGAAAGGATACGGTAAAAATCATTGACTTTTTCCGGGAAAGTGCTATGCAGATTTCAGCGGCTTGTGAAAAGCGGGCTGTTTTATTCCGGCTGTCATGTTCCCTTCTTCTAGCGGTCAGGAAGGCCGTCTCTCCAACGGCAAAGGCTCGGTTCAACTCCGGCAGGGAATGCCATCCGGCAGCCATGTTTTGTTTCCTGCCGTGAAGAGGCGGTAAATTGCATCAGGAAAAGCAAGCTACGGGGAGTTATGATGGAAACACGCTTTCAATGACTTTCCCCGTCCATTCCGGTAGTGGCTTTCCTCCGAATAAATGAAGAAGCATGGGAGCGGTATTGGTGGTATTGTTTGGTTCGGAAATCAGGAAATTTCTCTTAATACCCGGACCTGAAATTCCCCATGGAACTATCATTTCCGCTGCGCTCGTCCCCCCGTGGCCCTTTCCGATTCCCCCATGATCCGTCAGAAATAGAAAATGCGTATCGTTGAATAAGTCTTCCTGCCTCAATTTCTGAAAAAAGATTCCAATTTGCTGATCCGCCTCTTCAATAGATTGAAGGTATTCTCTGGACATCCAGCCGTATTTGTGCCCCGCATGATCTGTATGAACGGAATAGAGAAAAACCACAGTCGGGTTGTAGCGGTGTTTCTTGACGAATTGGAAAGCCTGATGGTAATTGGAAGCATAGGCGTCGTTTGCCAGGTACTTGATTTCATCCAGGTATTTTTTGTTGAACGGATAGGCAAGAGGTTTCCAATTATAGTAAAAAGCTGTTTTGCAGGAAGGCTGGCATTTTTTTCAGGGCCTGGAATACGGAGGGATAATATCCGTCTTCGTCTCTCCGTACGGCGGGGTAGGAGGAATTTGCCGGCGTCCAGTTATTATTGAAGACTCCGTGCTGTTCCGGGCCGCTGCCGGTTAAGTGACTGGTCCAGTTAGGTAACGTGACGGAGGGTATCACAACCCGCGTATCCAGAGAAAAAGCTCCCTGTGACATCATTCCTTTTAAAGAGGGCGCATGCGCCTTTTGAAAACCTTCCACACAAATACCGTCCAGGGAAATCATGATCACTCTTTTGGCGGAATTATCGGAAGTTCTATCTGGTACGGAATTTCTGGGAATGCCGGAATCATATTGTGTAGTGGCAAGGGCTGTATTGCCCGTTGTCATTCCTGCTGCCGCCAGGCCTAATTGATTCAGGAAATTCCGGCGTGTTGTTTGATGATAAGAGTTTTCCATATAAAGTACATACTGTTGTGATGCCTCAAAAATTGCAGATTCCCTTATGCTCTGATGTTTATCGGAAAACCTGGATGGAGTATCGTCATGCGGCTTTAAAAATACAGTACATTGTTTCTAAAAGCCGTTATCATGTACTGCGGTTCTATAAAAACAACAACCGCAAGCCTTGTTTTTCAAAGACTTGCGGTTGTTTTGAAATGGTGGAGGCGACGGGAGTCGAACCCGTGTCCTGAAGGCCATTGATGACGGCATCTCCATGTTCAGACGCATATTGCTGCTTTCGCGGCTGCTTCGCTATGCGTCAACTAGGCAAGCTCGCTAGTTGCCTGTGGAAGTCTCGTGCGTTGCGCGGCAACCCCGCATTGCACCAGCCTGCTGTGTCTTCGTCGTCCCCTCTAGCAGGCGTTGAGGTTCTGACGCGGCTGAACTAATTAGGCAGCCAGAGCAAGGTCGTTAGACTCTGCATTTATTTTTTTAATCGGCTTTTTAGAAGGCCAGCCGATTAACCTTCACATGCAGCCAGCACCGCAGACTTCCAGTCGAAACCATGGCGCCCCCATATGTATTTACCAGTAGAGACAAAAAATCCCGCCGTGATGTTCAGGCAGGAATCATTTTATTTGCTGGCAGTGATGCAAGTGGCACGCCCGTAGGGATTCGAACCCCAAACCTTCTGATCCGTAGTCAGACGCTCTATCCAATTGAGCTACGGGCGCTTTGACTTGCGTCGTGTACCGCGTAAGCGGTGAAGAAAATATAGATTTTTCTTCGGGAAAGTCAAGATGTTTGTAAGATGATTTGAGAAAAAAATCATTTTTCTCTTTTTGGGAGAATAAATTTTCAGAGAAAGAACCGTTAACTGAGGGGTGGAGAAAAAGGGGAAAGGCGTTGCGCCATGGAATGGCCTGTGGCACACTAAACGGAGAAAATGAGCGAGTTCAAGGTGATCAGGTCGCCGATGGAGGCATTGAAGAAGTACTTCGGCTTTTCCGGCTTGAGGGAGGGCCAGGATCAAGTGGTGGCTTCCATTATGGAAGGCCGCAATGTATTGGTCGTGATGCCCACGGGAGGAGGAAAATCCCTGTGTTACCAGCTTCCCTCCTTGTGCCGGGACGGGGTTTGCCTGGTTGTCAGTCCTCTAATCGCTTTAATGAAAGATCAGGTGGATGCTCTTGTCGCCAGAGGGATTCCCGCCACCATGATTAACAGCTCCCTGAGTTTTCCTGAGCAAAAGGAACGTTTGGAAGGAATGAAAAGGGGAGCGTTCAAGCTGGTATATGTGGCTCCTGAACGTTTTGGTCATGAAGGGTTCATGCATGCTCTGGCGGAGGTGGATGTAAATATGGTGGCTGTGGATGAAGCGCATTGCCTGAGCCAGTGGGGGCACGATTTCCGTCCGGATTATCTGAAGCTGGGAAAAGCTGTTGAAATGATGGGGCGGCCTCAGGTGGCTGCTCTGACCGCCACGGCTACTCCGCGGGTGCGGGAAGATATTCTGAAACATTTGGGGCTGGATGATCCGGTGACGATCGTACGAGGGTTTGCGCGGGAAAACCTGCATTTCCGCATTACTGCGTGCGATACGCACAAAGACAAATACAAGAGGCTGTACGAATTGGTGAAGCGTTACAAGACGGGTATTATTTATTGCTCCACCCGCAAAAAAGTGGAGCAGGTATATGAGGCTCTTTCCGATTTTGGATTGAGCGTGACAGCCTATCACGCAGGCATGACGGATGAACAGAGAGAGGAAGCCCAGAACGCTTTCATGAACCGCCATGCGGATATTGTTATTGCCACGAATGCTTTTGGGATGGGCATTGACCGTGCGGACGTCAGGTTTGTTGCCCATTTTGAGATTCCCGGCAGTGTGGAGGCCTATTATCAGGAGGCCGGCCGAGCCGGACGAGACGGGGAGGAGGCTTATTGCGAACTTTTGTTCAACCATGCGGATTTGCGGACCCAGGAATTTTTTATTGAAGGAGTGAATCCGGGAATTCCATTGATTGTGGAGCTGTACGAGTTGCTCAGGAAGCATTGCAGCGCGGAAACCCACGATGTCATGTGGTCTCTGGAGGAAATGGTGGAGCGTCTCAAATGCCGCAATGCCATGCAGGTGGGAGCTGCTTTATCCGTTCTTATACGCAATGGAGCGATCAGTCGTCATGACGTTCCGGGACAACGCGTGAAGCTTACCAGAGTGACGGATCCTTCCGTAAGCGGCTTGAAGATTCCTCTGGATGAAGATGCCCTGCGGGAAAAGGAAGTGAGGGACCGGGAAAAACTGAAGGCAATGACGGAGTTCGCTTATTCCTCCGGCTGCCGTCAGCAATGGATTTTGAATTATTTCGGGGAGGAAGATGGAGCGCCGTGCGGCCGCTGCGACCAGTGCCTGGCTCTGGGCGTTGAGGAAGGCCAATCCCTGGGAGAGGAAGAGACTTTGGTGGTGCGGCAGGCGTTGAGCGGGATTGCGCGCGCATCCGTGCGTTTGGCTGATGGTTCCTGGCAGGGAAGGTGGGGCAGGACGAAAATCATTCAGATGCTCAAAGGGGCGAAAACCCAGGAGTTGTTAAGAACATCCCTGGTCCGGCTGAGTACTTATGGCATCCTTTCCCGATGGAGTGAGGACGATATCCGCCAGTTGTTCCGTGCCATGCAGATGGCGGGATTGACCAGAATGAGCGGGGAGGCGGACCGTCCCCTGATTACCCTGAGTCCGAAAGGAAATGAAGTGATGATGGGGCGCAAGAAGGCATCTTTGGTTTGGCCTTTTGCCCGCCGGGGAAAAATATCCGTATCTATGGAGCAGGCCAGAGTTCGGTCTACGGGAAATTTGGCTGCCCTGGGAGAGTTTGACGAGGATTTGTTTTTGAAGTTGAAGGAACTGAGGAATGAACTGGCACGGGAAGCCGGGATTCCGGCTTATGCCGTGTTTCATAATTCTACACTGGAAGGTTTGGCCAGGTTGAAACCTACCACCCGCCGTGGTGCTATGAACGTTCACGGCATTGGAGAGCAGAAAGCTGCTCGTTACTTGGATGATTTCCTGGAAGTCATTGCCGAGCATTGCGGGGTGTGAATTTGTCTTTCCGATTTGCTCCAATCAGGCGTACGCCGTCTCTGGAACGTGGTGTTCATGCTGAACTGAGGAACTATTTTTCATGAATTACGGAAAAAATGTTCCATGCTTTGCGAATATATTTGCCGGGAAAATGCGTATTTGTTTGAATAAATTGTTCATCAACATCAAGTTGTGGATATTTTGACTCTTTCCAGAAGGTTGTTTTCCTGCCCTCATGGGACAATCAAATGAATGGCTGTCTATCCCGATCCAGTAGGATCGAGAAGATTGCCTGATCAATATTTTTGACTGTATTATTTATGTATTGACTTCATTTTGGGAAGCGTGTAGTCTCCTTTCCACACATTACCCAAGACGGAGCGGTGGCTGAGAGGCTGAAAGCACTCCTTTGCTAAAGGAACGTACTGGCAAAACCGGTACCGAGGGTTCGAATCCCTCCCGCTCCGCCAAAACCTTTCTTTTTTAAGAGCCTGCACTTTAACGGTGTAGGCTCGTTTTCTTTGCCAACCAGGGGATTAGATGCTGTGGAATTATATGCTGGTCTGATTGTCTTATTTTATTTTTTCATTTGAAATTGAATAACTTAGGCCAAAAACGCCGGTTAGGATGCCTAGCCAGCGTTTTTTCTAATATCCTTATTATAGGCATCAGGATAATTATAGGTGCATTTGGAAAAAGGTCTGGACTGGAGGCTGTTCCTGAGGGTGTTTTTTTTGTGAATGATGATATAAATTTTTGAATGTAAGTTAGTTGTTGCAGGAGATGGACAGGATAAAACTGCCGTGGCTGGTAAAAGTGGAGAGTACCCGGAATTGAATGGACACGAATGTGGTTCATGCGCCGGTCTCGGAGTGGTTCACGGCCGCATCGGATATGTTAACAGCTTCAGGATGTGTGGGAAAGTATGGAACAGCCACTCCAGAATGGGCTCTGTCTTTTTTTTATCTGCGGAGGATTTAACGGATTTTGGAATAATCTGGTGTTATCAATGGTCAAGACCATGAATAACAATATTAAAGAACATCCTATCCAATTTGAAGCAGATATGATTCGGGCATTGCTGCAGGAATACAGCACTCCCGGCGAGCACAAAAATCAAACCCGCCGCACGTTCGGCCTGAACCAGTTTAATGATCTCCCTGAAGCTTTGAAAGAAAGAGGGTGGGAGATTCAGGAATTTATAGAAGAGTCCGGCTCGTGGCTGGCTGTTTCCGAGGAAGGAAGCGGAAAGTTTTCAGATATTTTTATCCCGTGGATTGAATGTCCCTACGGGAAAGTTGGCGACCGTTTGTGGGTGCAGGAGGAGATTTGCCATAATAGCCGTTCTGGATGGCTTTATTCTGCTGATGGCGTTTGTTTGCCAATGTCATATCCAGACGGATGGATATCAAAAAATACCCGCAGGCAGTTTATTCCTTCGATCCACATGCCGCGTTGGGCTTCCCGGATTTTACTGGAAATTACGGAAATCAGAGTTGAGCGGCTTTTGGACATTACGACGAACGATGCACGGATGGAGGGCATTGAATGCGTTTGGTACGATGAAGAAACGGATGCCTGTTTATGGAGGGATTACTCGGGAAAATCTGCGGGGTTGGCTTTTGCCCGGTTATCTTTCTTCTCTTTGTGGGAAAAAATAAAGGGAACCGGTTCCGCTGAACTGAATCCGTGGGTATGGGTTATTAAGTTCAATGTGTTAACTATCAACGGAAATATCAAATAAAGAATGTTAATGCCCTTTGTGAAGAACAAAATAAGAATATGTCTTTTACAGAGGGTTCGCCCACTAAGCGGAGGGAATAGCCTCCGTTGCAATTCAGATAAAATCCGCGTGATGTAATCAACTCCGTTTTATCATGAAAAAAGCGCCTTCCGGCAAGGGAAGGCGCTGGATATGAAAAGGTGAAAAAGAGGGAGGTTACATCCCCTTGTTTTTCATGGCTTCCGCCAGGGCGGCTCCCATCTGAGCCGGTGTCTTGGCAACCACAATACCGGCGTTCTTCAAGGCTTCCTGCTTAGCGGCGGCAGTACCTTTGCCTCCGGCAACGATGGCTCCTGCATGGCCCATGCGGCGGCCCTTGGGCGCCGTGGCTCCTGCGATGAACGCGGCAACAGGTTTTTTGCAGTTGTTCTTGATCCATTCAGCAGCTTCTTCTTCTTCAGAACCGCCGATTTCGCCAATCATGATGAAGGCGTCCGTGTTCGGATCTTCCGTGAAGAATTGCACGGCCTGTTGCTGGGTCATGCCATGGACAGGGTCGCCGCCGATGCCGATGCACATGCTCTGGCCAAGGCCCATGTTGGTAACCTGCCAGACGGCTTCATAGGTAAGCGTTCCGGAACGGGAGACAATACCGATTCTGCCGGGTTTGAAGATGTAGGCCGGCATGATGCCGATCTTGCAGTTGGCGGAAGGATTGACGATTCCGGGGCAGTTCGGGCCGATGAGGGTTACGTCCTTGTCCTTCAGGAAGGTTTTCACCTTCTGCATGTCCTGCACAGGAATGCCTTCCGTGATGCAGACGATGAGTTTAACGCCCGCGTCAGCAGCTTCCATGATGGCGTCCGCTGCGAAGGGCGGAGGAACAAAAATCATGGAGGCATTGCAGTCCGTAGCTTTTTTGGCTTCCGCCACAGTATCGAAGACGGGGACTTTGCCTTCAAAGAGCTGGCCGCCCTTGCCGGGGGTCACACCGGCAACCACATTGGTGCCGAAGTCCATGCAGTTTTTGGCGTGGAACGCGCCGGCGCTTCCGGTGATGCCTTGCACGACCAGACGGGTGTTTTTGTCAATGAGAGGTGTCATTGTCGTAATAAATAGTGAGGGTTATTTAACTGCCGCAACCGCTTTCTGGGCAGCTTCGTCCAGGTTGTCGGCAGGGATAATGGAGATGCCGCTGTCTGCAAGGATTTTCTTGCCGATTTCTACGTTGGTGCCTTCCAGACGTACGACGAGCGGGATTTTCATATCGATGTTTTTCGCCGCAGCCACAATGCCCTGGGCAATGACATCGCAACGCATGATGCCACCGAAGATGTTGACCAGAAGGGCCTTCACGTTTTTGTCGCTGGTGAGGATGCGGAACGCGTTGGTTACCATTTCTTCCGTGGCGGAGCCTCCTACGTCTAGGAAGTTTGCGGGTTCGCCGCCGTAGTATTTGATGATGTCCATCGTAGCCATGGCCAGTCCGGCGCCGTTCACCATGCAGCCGATGTTGCCGTCCAGGCCGATGTAGTTCAGGTCGTACTTGCCGGCTTCCACTTCGCGGGGGTCTTCTTCCGTTTCATCCCTCATTTCCATGATTTCCGGGTGGCGGTACAGGGCGTTGTCGTCAAAATTGAATTTGGCGTCTAGAGCGCACACGCGGTCATCCGTGGTAACTACAAGGGGGTTGATTTCCACCAGAGAGCAGTCCAGAGCGGTGAAAAGCTTGTAAACGTTGGTGATGAGCTTGGTGGTCTGGCGGAGCAGGGGACCGGTCAGTCCCAGCGCCACGGCGATTTTGAGAGCCTGGAAAGGCAGGATGCCCAGCGCCGGGTCAATGTGTTCGCGGATAATGGCTTCCGGGCGGGTGGCAGCCACTTCTTCAATGTCCATGCCGCCTTCCGTACTGGCCACGATAACGGGGCATTCCCGGGCGCGGTCCTGAAGAATGGCGAAGTAGCATTCCTTTTTGAGATCCACGGCTTCCGCCACCATGATTTTGCTGACCAGCTTGCCGGTTTCCCCGGTTTGCTTGGTGACCAGAACCTGGTTAAGCATCTTGCCGGCGACTTCTTCCACTTCCTCCACGGACTTGACGACGTGGACGCCTCCCTTAAAACCGTTTTTGAAGGTGCCTTTACCACGGCCGCCAGCGTGTACCTGTGCCTTAACTACGTATTGGGAGAGGCCCATGTTCCGGGCTGTTTGTGCTGCTTCCTGAGCTGTGGCGGCGGCAATGCCCTTGGGGGTAGCCACGCCAAAACGCTCAAAGAGTTGTTTTGCTTGATATTCGTGAATGTTCATGACAGTGGGCCGTTTGGCCAAATGTTTGCGGAAGAAAGGCTAGGACTATTTTTGATGTCGGTCAAGGGAGAATGGTTTGGTCTTTTGATTTTTTGTCCGGAGGCGCCGTGAAGCCCTGTTGGAAATCAAAGAGGACAGAAGGCTTGACTGCGTGCTTAAAGATTGGGAAACTTCCTTCCCGTTTTTCTGTAGAGACTTTTTATGAAAATTTACCGTCCTTCCGATACCTGCTTTGACGAAATGAAGCGCCGGATGAACCGCCGCGCCCTCCCGGAGGATTCCGTAAGGGATACCGTGAACGCTATTATCCAGGATGTTTCCGCGCGCGGGGATGAAGCCCTTTTTGACTATGCCTCCAGATTTGACAAGGCGCTTCTGGATTCTTCCTCCCTGTTCGTGACGGAGGCAGAGCTGGCGGAAGCGGAGGCCATGGTGGAGGGGAGTGTGAAGGAGGCCATTGCCGTCTCTCTGGCAAACATCCATTATTTTTCAGACCGCAGCCGCAGGCAGGACTGGTCCGGCGTAAATGCGCAGGGCGTGGAGGTGGCGGAGCGGTTCCTTCCGTACGACCGTGTGGGCATTTATATTCCCGGAGGGAAAGCGCCCCTGGTATCCACTTCCATCATGACGGGCGGTTTTGCTCAGGCCGCCGGCGTGCGGGAGATTGTGGCCGCTACGCCCTGCGGGCCGGACGGCCGGGTGAATCCCGCACTTTTGTATGCGCTGAAAGCCTCCGGCGCGACGGAAATTGTCAAGATAGGGGGCGCTCAGGCGATAGCCGCCCTTGCACTGGGGACGGAGAGCGTGAAACCGGTGGAAAAGATTTTTGGTCCCGGCAACCGTTTTGTGGTGGAGGCCAAACGCCAGTTGGTGGGGGCTGTTGCCATTGATTTGCTGCCCGGACCCAGTGAAGTAATGGTGCTGGCGGATGATACTGCGGATGCAGAGTTTCTGGCTGCCGACCTGCTGGCGCAGGGCGAGCATGGCCCGGACAGCGTAGTTGTTTTTGTCACTACATCAGAGGCGTTATTGGAGCAGGTGGATGCGGAAGTGGAACGCCAGGCCGCCCTGCTGAGCCGCGGATCCATCATCCGGGAGGTGCTGGACAAGCATGCCTACGGTTTTCTGGTTTCTTCCATTCAGGAAGGGGTGGAACTGGTTAATGCCTTTGCGCCGGAGCATTTGGTGCTTGTCACTCGGGATGAAGAGGCCGTACTTAATGGCATCAGGACGGCGGGCGCCATTTACGCAGGCTCCCTTTCTACTGTAGCCTGCGGGGATTTTCTGGCGGGTCCCAGCCATACGCTGCCTACCGGCGGCGCCGGCAAGTCTTTTTCCGGCTTGCGGGCGGACCAGTTCCAGCGCCGCACCAGCGTGGTGCGCATGGACCGGAATGCCGTGCTGAACTCCGCCCCGTATGTGGCAGAGTTCGCCCGGGTGGAGGGGCTGGACGCCCACAACCACTCCATTCAGGTTCGCGCCGCCCGTGTGGACCGGTAATTCCGGATTTTTCCAATTCTCTCCATGATGCAACAGAGGGGAACCAGGGAACGGTTGCCAATTGCAGCAGGTCTCCTTATTGCCGGACATGGCGATATGGGCGTTTCCCGGCATCATGGGGGTGGAGTGACGTCGTCTGTTGAGAGCATGGTAACCGGCTTGCCGATTCGTTTGCGAGATTTGTCGGGATGGAACGCTCATCGGATGGGAGGTTTCATCCATTTGATCGAAAATCCCGCGTAATCGTTTCACCGCATTTCTCATGTTCAAGTCCCTCATCCGCACGTTTGCCATTGTGGCGGCCTTCATCGCGGGGTACATGATGCCCGGTCTGCATGTGTACAGTTGGATGTTCAAGTGGATGCTGATTGTGATGCTGTTCGTAACCTTTCTGGGCATCCGCTTCAAACGCATGAAGCCGGAACGGGCTCACTGGCTCCTGACGGGGGCTAATCTGATGGTCGCCTTGGCGGCATGGGGTGTGTGCCGCCTTGTTTTTGGGGATGGGTATCTGGCACAGGCCGCTTTTTTCGTAGGTATCATGCCTACAGCCACGGCGGCTCCCGTGGTGATGGGGCTGCTGGGCGGCAGCGTGGAGTTTATGCTGACCGCCCTTTTGCTGATTAACGGTATTATCTGCGCCCTGCTGCCTTTCATCCTGCCGGCGGTTGTTGGGCGGGGCGGTTTTGAGATTTATCTGAACGTGGCCCAGAATATTTCCTTGGTCATGTTGCTTCCCCTGGCGCTGGCGCTGGCGGCGCGGCGTTTTTATCCGCGCGCCATTGCCTGGCCCAGGAAGTTGAAAGACGTCACTTTTGGCATTTGGGTGGTGATTCTGGTTTTGATAGCCGCAAACGCCTCTTATGATATTTCCTCCCGTGAGGGCATTTCGGAACGTGTTTTGGAACAGATTGGCGTGATGGCCCTGCTGGTTTGCGGGTTCAATTTCGGGTTGGGATATTTGCTGGGGGGGCGCACGCGCGCTGCGGAGTGCAGCCAGGCATTAGGGCAGAAGAATACCACCCTGTCCATTTATCTGGCTTTGACG
>OLZR01000708.1_pt1 | contig 15802 bp, 13 predicted proteins | sample 1644421 | NCBI WGS metagenome assembly OLZR01 (sample SAMEA103958132, study PRJEB25191) | human gut metagenome | biome: human-associated habitat [ENVO:00009003]; feature: intestine environment [ENVO:2100002]; material: feces | place: Germany | collected 2013/2015 | reverse complement strand
GAGCGAGGAAGTCCGGGCAGAAAACTGTTCGGACTTTTCTCATATAGTCCAAAGTGGCGGTAGAATTGTTCGAAGTTTTATGGTATAATTTGAATATGAAAATTGAGCAACAAATTGGAAGTTGTGGAGGTGAGATGATGATATACTTAATGCGCCATGGTGCAGACCCCTCAGACCGCTATGGTGGATGGAGCGCATATGGACTTACAGAAGAAGGGAGAGAGCAAGTTCATAACGCAAAGAGCTGTTTATACAACAAAGGTATTACGCAAATATATTCAAGTGATTTAGTTAGAGCAAAAGAAACTGCCGAAATTGTGGCGAATGCACTTTCTTTGGAAATCATATATTTGCCTCAATTTCGTGAATCTAATAACGGATTATTAGCTGGCATGCTTAAATCAGAAGCTGTTGAGAAATACCCCGGAGTATATTGGAATGCACTTGATTGGACAGAAACATGGCCAAAGGGTGAAAGCCCTGAGCAATTCTTTCGTCGCATTCAATGTGCATGGTATGACTTCAAAGAACAAATTGGAAAAAACAACGTATTGCTCGTATCTCATGGTGGCGTAATGAACATTATATTGTGTTTAGAAAACGGAATACCATATACGAATAAAGAAACGCACTTTCAAATTAAGGATGCAGAAATCGTACGGATAGATATATAAATTTCAGTTTACCGAACCGGAAAAATCCCTTTAGGAACGAAAGGGCGCACTTCTATACTCTCTGTCGAGAGTAGTGCGTCCTGCGGAGCTTCATTCCCGGTCAGCAGAAGAAAACTGCACGACCGAGAATGTTTCGTCACTTCGTTCCGTCAAGGTGGCTACACCCCCTTGCGCCGCTAAAGCGGCTATCCCCTGTGGACTTGCCGTCCGCAAACGGTTTTGACAAACCGTTTGCCGCCAGCAAGTTTGAAGATTAGACATAAACAAATCCTCCGCATGGTCTAAGCCATACGGAGGATTAACTGTTTTACGGACACCCGTCTATGCGGCAGTGCTCCCTTTGTTTTTTCAGTGTTCAACAGCAAAAACGGCTGACACAGCTTCTGTTGTTTTTGAATTCATCTCAACCCGACGCGCCTGTAAACAAGATCCAACGTTTTTTCTGCGGCTTCGGAAGCGCGGCGTGCACCGTCCTTTGTTATGCGCTCAAGCTCTGCCTTGTCCGCCAGTATGCGCCTGTACTCTGTCTGCACGGGTTCAATCTCGGCAATAACCGCATCCGCAACGGCGGTTTTAAGCGTGCCATAACCGCAGCCTTCAAATTCCGCAACGGTCTGTTCTATTGTTTTTCCTGTCATCGCACTGTAAATGGAAAGCAGGTTGTTCATGCCGGGGCGTCCTTCTTCATATGCAATTCGCCCTTCGCTGTCCGTAACTGCGCGCTTAAACTTCTTTGTTATCACCGCCGGTTCATCGAGAATCGAAATATACGAATTCGGGTTAGTGTCCGATTTGCTCATTTTCTTTTCCGGATCGGTAAGGCTCATTACTCTGCCGCCCACTTTCGGAATGTACGGCTCGGGAAGTTTGAATGTTTCGCCGTAGGCATTGTTGAAGCGTGCGGCAATATCGCGTGTTATTTCGACATGCTGTTTCTGATCGTTTCCGACGGGAACCAGATCCGCCTGATAAAGCAGAATATCCCCCGCCATCAGCACCGGGTAGGTATACAAACCGGCATTGATATTGTCGGCATGCTTTGCACTCTTGTCCTTGAACTGAGTCATCCTGTTCAGCTCGCCCATATATGTGTTGCAGGCAAGCACCCAATTCATCTCAGCATGTTGATGCACATCGCTCTGGATGAAAACGGGCGAAGTAGTCGGATCAACACCGCATGCAATAAGCAATGCAGCCATTCCGAAAGAACGCTCAAGCAGGAGCTTGGGATCCTGCCTGACGGTCAAAGCGTGCATATTGGCAACGCAATAATAGCAGAATTTGTCATCACTCTGAAGAAGCTTCCAATTGCGCAGCGCCCCGACGTAATTGCCCAAAGTTGGTATGCCGCTCGGTTGAATGCCGCTCAGGATAATCTTTTTTTCCATGATTCCAATCCTCCTTGTTTTTATTTCTATAATTATACATAAACGGACGGTTATTGCAACCGCCCGTTTAAAATATATCATTCAGGCAAATCTAACTGCTCACATCGTTTACAGATGAAGCATATCTTATTTCTGCCCAAAAATCAGGCCGCTATTCGCAAATGGTCAGATGCCCATTTCTTCTTTGACCTCTTTGAAGCATTTTACTGCGAAATCGAGGTCTTCTTTTGTGTGGCCTGCTGAAACCTGCGTGCGGATTCTTGCTTTGCCCATGGGAACAACGGGATAGCAGAAGCCGACAACGTAAACTCCCTTTTCAAGCATGCGCCTTGCGAATTCCTGTGCTACCTTTGCATCATAGAGCATGACGGGAACGATGGGATGGGTGCTTTCGGGAACATCGAAGCCGAGCTTGCCGAGCTGCTCACGGAAATAACGTGTGTTCTCGTGAACCTTGTCGCGGAGTGCAGTGGATTCGTTCAGCATATCGAATACCTTGATGGATGCTGCGCAAATTGCGGGTGAAAGCGTGTTGGAGAACAGATACGGACGGGACTTCTGACGAAGCATGTCAATAACCTCCTGACGAGCTGCCGTGTAACCGCCGCTTGCGCCGCCGAGTGCTTTGCCGAGGGTGCCGGTGATGATGTCAACACGACCCATAACACCGCAATGCTCGTGAGTGCCCTTGCCGTGTTCGCCCATGAAGCCGACAGCATGGCTGTCATCAACCATTACAAGTGCGCCGTATTCATCCGCAAGATCGCAGATTGCGGGCAGGTTGGCAATGAAACCGTCCATGGAGAAAACGCCGTCGGTTGCAATAACTTTGATTCTGCAATCCTTTGCTGCTTCAAGCTGAGCCTTAAGGTCTTCCATGTTGTTGTTCTTATAGCGGAATCTCTTTGCTTTGCAAAGGCGAACGCCGTCGATGATGCTTGCATGGTTCAGCTCATCGGAAATGATTGCGTCTTCCGCACCGAGAAGAGTCTCAAACAGACCGCCGTTTGCATCGAAGCAGGAGGTGTACAGAATGCAGTCATCCATGCCGAGAAAATCTGCGATTTTGCGTTCGAGCTGCTTGTGGATCAGCTGAGTGCCGCAAATGAAACGTACGGAGGAGAGACCGAAGCCCCACTCATCATAGCTTGCCTTTGCTGCTGCGATAACCTCGGGATTGTTGGAAAGGCCGAGGTAGTTGTTTGCGCACATGTTGAGAACGCCCTTTGCAACGGTAGTGTCGATGCGAGCCTTCTGAGGGGTTGTGATTATGCGTTCATCCTTGTAGGTGCCCGCTTCTTTGATGGAATCAAGTTCGCTGCGAAAGATTTCGTATGCTTTTTTCATTTTTTTACCTCCGAAAAATCAGTTTAAACGTAAATATTGTCCGAATCGGCAATGTGGCGGTTACTTTGTCCAATCGAGAACAACCTTGCCGCTGCTGCCGCTGTTCATTGCTTCAAAACCCTTTTCAAAGTCACGATAGTTGAACCTGTGAGTTACCATCGGGGTGAGGTCAAGACCTGCCTGAACCATTGCGCCCATCTTGTACCAAGTTTCGAACATTTTCCTGCCGTAAATGCCCTGAATATTGAGACCCTTGAAGATTATCTCGTTCCAGTCAACAACAGTACCGGGGCCGGCGATGCCGAGAAGAGCAACCTTGCCGCCGTTGCGCATGGAGTGGATGAGCTGGTTGAGTGCTCCGCCGTTGCCGCTCATTTCAAGTGCAACATCGAAACCTTCGACGATGCCGAGCTCCTTCATGACATCCTCGAGCTTTTCCTTTGCAACATTAACGGGACGATTTGCGCCCATTTTGCGTGCAAGCTCAAGGCGGTATTCGTTTACATCGGTGATAACAACGTTGCGGGCGCCGTTGTGTTTGCAGATGCCGGCGGCCATCATGCCGATGGGACCTGCACCCGTAATCAGAACATCTTCACCGACGACGTCGAACATCAGTGCGGTGTGCGTTGCGTTGCCGTATGCGTCAAAGAACGAGATAAGATCATCGGGAATATCGTTTTTATCCATGGGAATAACGTTGGTTGCGGGAATGCAGAGATATTCTGCAAAAGCACCGTCACGATCAACGCCGACACCCTTGGTGTGTGCGCACCACTGTCCGTTGCCGCTGCGGCAGTTGCGGCAGTGACCGCAAACGATATGGCCTTCGCCGGAAACACGCTGGCCGACATAGAGTTCTTTTACGCCTTCGCCGAGCTGTGCAATTTCACCGACATATTCATGACCTATCGTCATTGCGGGATGGATATGCTGCTGTGCCCAGGGATCCCAGTTATATATATGAACATCCGTGCCGCAAATTGCGGTTTTGCGAATTTTGATGAGGACCTCGCCCATTTTGGGTTCGGGCACGGGAACCTGCATCAGTTTCAGACCTTTTCCTGCTTCTGTCTTTACAAGAGCATCCATCATTTTTGTCATTGTTTCTTCCTCCGAAATAGGATTAAAATTATTTGCCGAGCAGCTTTTCTGCGGCTGCGAGCTTTACGCATACACAAAGCACCTGCATCGCCTGTTCAAGTTCGTTAAGCGGCGGGAAACTCGGAGCGATCCTGAGGTTGCTGTTCGCAGGGTCATTTTTATAAGGATAGGTTGCGCCCGCATCGGTCATAACAACGCCTGCATTTCTGCAAAGTTCATGCACGCGCTTTGCACAGCCTTGCTGAACAAAAAGACTCACGAAATAGCCGCCCGTGGGCTTGTGCCAAGACGCAATGCCGAGCGGAGCAAGCTCTTCTTCGAGGCATTTGTTGACGATATCGAATTTGGGTTTCAAAATCGCGGCATGTTTTTTCATGTGTGCAAGCACACCGGCTGTATTTTTGAAATAAAGCACATGGCGAAGCTGATTCAGCTTGTCGAAGCTTATAACCTGTGCCGCCAAAAGCTTTTTCATATAAGCCATGTTTGTTTCGCTGCAGGCAAAACACGCAACCCCCGCACCCGGGAAAGTGATTTTTGACGTTGAGGCAAATTCAAAAACTCTGTCGGGATTACCCGCTTTTTCACAAGCTTCAAGCATGTTCACGAAGGGGACAAAATCACCCTCAAATTCGTGTACACAATACGCATTGTCCCAAACAAGTGTGAAATCGGGAGCCGCAGTTTTCATCGAAGCAAGGCGTGCAATCGTTTCATCGGAATAGGTGATTCCGTCCGGGTTTGAATACTTCGGAACGCACCACATGCCCTTTACAGCCTCGTCATTGACAAGTTTTTCAACAAGATCCATATCCGGACCGCTTTCAAGCATCGGAACGGTTATAAGCTCCATGCCGAATGTTTCTGAAATTTTGAAATGGCGATCATAGCCGGGCGACGGGCAGAGGAATTTGACTTTTTCAAGCTTGCACCACGGCTTTTCCGAATGCAGCAGGCCGTGGGTATATGCCTTTGAAATAAGGTCGTACATCAATGTGAGGCTTGCATTTCCGCAGGCAAATACCTGTTCGAAACGCACACCGAGCAATTCGGCGAAAAGTCGGCGGCATGCGGGCAAACCCATAAGCTCGCCGTAATTACGAGCTTCAACTCCGTCGGGCCTGGTGTCCGCAGGATCGATATACATGTTCAACAAGTCGTCGGAAAGTGCAAGCTGCTCAAGCCCGGGCTTACCTCTTGACATGTTGAGGTTCAATCCCTGTGCCAAACAATTCTGATACTCGGCAAGCACTTCGGAATAGAACTCCTGAAGCTGCTGCTCGGTCATTTCATTCAGTTTCATAATCTCCCCCAAAAGGCGAATAAAAAGTTGATTTCAGAAGTCCGCAGCATCGTTCGGATTTCGGCAGCGTACATAAAACTGTCCGCCGCGCAAAAAGAGATACCCCGTTTCTGAATTTCGGCAATGCTTATTGTGCCGGGCGAATCGGCGGAAAATGAACGCCGCCAAACATCGCCATAATATGAATTATAGACCTATCCGCAAGCTAAGTCAACCTATATATTGAGTTTCCCGACAAAATTTTTCCCGAGTGCCTTGTTTTTCGCCGTCTTATTATACAGAAGTGAATCTGCGGAGAGTGTTTCCGTTTTCGGTATTGCTTTCACAGACAAAAATGATATAATTGATTTCGGAAAAGCTGATCCGAAGGTGCCGACGAAAATATTTTTGCAGGATGCGTTAAGCTTAAGCCTTTATCAGCAAAACGGAAAGAAAAGGATCGGAACGGAAGAAATGAACGAAATAAAAAATACGAAATCAGATTTCGAACAAAAAATCGATAATCTCAAGCAGATGCTCCAAAGCAGCAGGCGCGTTGTTTTTCTCGGCGGAGCCGGTGTTTCAACAGAAAGCGGCATTTCGGATTTTCGCAGTGAAAACGGAATTTTTAAAGCCATTCAGCAATTCGGTTACCCTCCCGAAGAGCTGCTTTCGCATACATTTTTCGTACGCAAGCCCGATATTTTCTTCAGATACTATAAAACACTTCTTCTTACAACTGACGCAAAGCCGAATGCCGCGCATGCTGCACTTGCGAAACTTGAGGCGCAGGGCAAACTAACAGCCGTTGTAACTCAAAATATCGACGGGCTGCACCAGCTTGCAGGCAGCAAAAACGTTTATGAGCTTCACGGTTCAATTCATCGCAATCACTGTATGCGCTGCAACAGATTTTTTGATGCCGAATATGTAAAAAACCACAGCGGCATTCCGTACTGCCCCTGCGGCGGCATGATAAAACCCGATGTTGTGCTTTATGAAGAATCTCTCGATCCCGATGTTCTTGCGGGCGCAGTCGCGCATATATCCCGCGCCGATATGCTTATTGTCGGCGGCACATCGCTCCAAGTCTACCCCGCCGCCGGACTTATTAATTATTACTCCGGCAATAAACTCGTTTTGATTAACAAAACAGTCACTCCGTATGACAGCTATGCAAACCTTGTTATCAATGACTCGATAGGCAAAGTTCTTTCTGCGGCTGTTGAATGACGATAAATCCTGCGGCAATTCACGGACAGTGAAACGACCCGCCGCCGCAGTTTTGCGGCGGCGGGTCGTTTGTTCAGTTTGCCGTAAGGAACATCGATGCATTATCAGTTTGGAAAGGCAACAGTGACGGGTGTATCGCTGTATCCTGCCGTTCTGCCTTTTCCAAAGACTCCGTAGTAGTTCTTGCCAAATGCGTAAAGCTGACCGCTCGTGTCAATACAGAAATGTGTTCCGCAGTCGTTCTCCACAGTCACGGAAGAAAACGCAAACGCTGCAATATTATCTGCAATCTTTTTCAGTTGGAGATTGCCGTCACCATCAATGTAATCCAAGTAATACAGCACGTTGTCGGCATCAAGCAGCACAAACCCTGGCCATCCCCCATCGTAATCAATTTCGAAGCTTGCAACGTCTTTGTATCCGTGAGCAATTTCAGTTCCGGAGGATGTATCATCTTCGGAGAACATTTCAGTCAACCACAGCGAATGATCTGTTTTAATTACATAACAGTTTGCTTCACCGTCTTCACATGCACTTATTGCATCATCCGTTATATAGTAGTCATCATATTCGACTGAACATGACCAAAGCGAGCCATCGGTCATTATTGCGAGACTTCCGTTCAGAATCCTGCTTACTCCTGTCGCCGCCTCTGCAAATCCATTGCCGATTTCAAGCATTCTTCCGTCGGTCGTAAGTGCATAGTATGCATTTGTATCCGCGATTCCGTCTGCAACCTTCACCGGCGACAGGCGGTCGATCGTGGTGCCGTCGCCGAGCTGCCCTCTGTCATTTGCGCCCCATGCCCAAAGTGTTCCGTCCTGCTTCACGGCAAAAGCAAAGTTCTCCCCCGCCTCTGCCTTTGAAACATCGTCCATAATCTTGATGTATTCAGCAGAACCTTGGGTCGTGCCGTTGCCGAGCTGTCCTCTGTCATTGATGCCGCAAGCCCAAAGGCTGTGATCGGATTTCACAACGAGAGCAAAACTTCCTCCCCCGCCGACAGTTACGGAAAGCGCATTATTCATTCCGGTTACGGCGACGGGCTTTTCTGTTTCAAACACCGTCCCCCCGCTGCCCAGCTGCCCGTATCCGTTGCTGCCCCACGCAACAACCTTTCCTTCCGTTGTTACGGCAAGCGCATGAGTTCTGCCCGCAGACACGGAAACAATGCCTTCCCGCACAACCGAGAAGTTCTTCAGGTTCGAGTCAACCGATTTCAAAAGCTGTCCCGCTTTGTTAACAACGTAAAGAGGCTCATCTTCATATTCCAATAAATCCGGCGAATACGCAGCCGCAGAAATAACATCATTCATTATTCTTGTTGTCTGTGTGTCATCACCGAATTGACCCGATTCTATCAGCCACAGCGAGCCATCCTTTTTCAGCGCAAGGCATGACGCGTTGTATCCTTCTACACCGTGAATCTCTTGAACGCCGTCCATAACTTTTTTTGCAGACCTCGTGGCCGCATTCATAACTTCAACCGTTCCGTCAGGGTTGAGAATAAACAGTACTCCGCTATGACCTGAACCGACTTCAACCGCAGCAACGTCAGTCTTAATCACTCTGCTCGACGGACCTTCTTCGCTATAAGCTCCTCCCCAAACGATAAGTGCTCCGCTTGTGGTTACCGCAGCAGAGAGACCTCCTCCGGCGGAAGCTTGTTTAATATTGCCAATCATAAAAGTAGGCTCACCGATATTAGTGCTTTCTTCATAGTTTGACGGAGAAGTTCCGGTTATCTGTCCGAAAGAGTTGCAGCCCCAGCCATACAGCGAGCCATCCTTTGCAACCGCAAGCGTATGCGTCCATACTTCCGGAGTTGATTCATCAAAGTAAGCTTCACCGCTTGTGCTTACGGAAACGATGTCGCTTAAAATCTTTTTCGGAGCCGCATTTCCTGCAAGCCTTGTTCCGCATTTTGCTCCCCATTCCCAAAGTGAACCATCCTCCGTTATCGCGTACGAAACAGAATTGCCCGCAGCGACCTGCACATTTGTATCAACCGTTATCTCCGGACTCGCCGTTCCGTACATTGTATAGAACACAAGTTCGGGCCTGCCATTGTCGGAATCTACCGACAAAAATATCTTGTACACTTCCGAATTTGAAGCTTCCTCTCCCGAATTTCGAATTTCAAGCAGGAACAATTCACCGCCGCTGAGATCGACCTCGGTCGGTTTGTTGATAGTTTCCTGCAATACGAGCTCAAGTTCCTGCTGTGAACCGTCGGCTGTGTTCCTGTTTACTATCTTGCTGAGTTTCACCGTGCATTCGCAGTTCGTCAAATCCAATCCGCGAATGTCGAGAATGCATTTCGGCTGCACGTTAACAAGGCTGCCGTCACGCACCTCGCCGTTTCCGACATTCTCAGGTCCCGGTGTGGTCGGAACTTGAGTAATCGGCACCGATGTAGGTGTTGAGCTCGGTTCTGTTCCCGAACCGACTGAACAACCGGAAATAAAGAAGACAACAGCAAAAAGCAGAGCCATTGCAGCTTTAAAACAACTTGGACGGGAAGACTTCTTTTGCATAAAACAAAACTCCTTTGCTTTTAAATCTGAAACCATGTAAATGCGTTTCTGTTGAAGATATGTTGACTTGCAACGTGTATATTTACATTATACTCATTATTTGAACGAAATCAATAGGGCAATTAATATATTTGAGTTTTTTTGCTCCGGCGTCAATGCGCATGACTGCATCGTCGAACTCATTGACAACAGCGGCAGCACTGTTGTAAAATATACTCAGCAGTCCAAAGTGACAGCAGCCGAATCGCCGAAGCATTGAAACCGATTGGTTCTGCTTGAACTGCGATTTGGCGGAAACCCCACGGTTTGAATGGCACGGTTCCGGAGAATATGCGCACTATCATGCTGAAGAAAACAAGTTTGCGGGAAAGTATAAACATTTTCATGTGTGGTTTGGAGAGTTAGCATATGAAAGTTCTTTTTAACTCGATTATCAGGACGATGTATTCAGGCTGTTACTACAAAAAAGGCAGCAGAGTTATTTATCTGTACGATATAAAGCAGACCGGTGACAGTCAAACGGTTATCTTTTTCGAATGCGAATATATTTCTCGCCCAAAAGAAATAACTGTCCTGTACAATGAGTTTCGTCCTGTCGGCGAGCCCAAATCCGTCAACCTCATTGATTTTGAGCTTGAGTTTAGATATGCGAACAATCTCAATCAGAGATGCCTCGGCTGCATTTATTGCAAAGCAACCGATATGTTCACAGATGTAAACAAACGAGCCGACTCCTGCGATGTTCGTTACGCAAAATCCTTGCTTTGCGAGCTGAGGCTTGCATTTGTTACGTTATCCGCAGTAAGTTTGCTTACATGCAACTGCGAATATAGGAGGGCTGAACCGCCTGAGTTGATAACATGCAATGCGGGCATAATTGACTTTAAAAAATCCTTCTTGAAGATTGTTGAGGAATGCAGCAAACCTATCGGCAGTTCCGATCTCTTGGCAATGTCACCGGAGCTTTTTGACATATTATTAAAAATGCTGCACCCGGATGATGTGATTTTCTTCGGAAGCGGAGATTCTGCCGGTAATTATCGCCCTGTGATGCATGAAAGTGTTTGGGATTACCTTGCATTTCCCGGAGAAGATGCTGACGTCATATGCATACGCGCAAAAAATGCGTCAAAAGAATTGTATGCATATATGCTGTCCGAAACATCTGAAACTCCGCGATATGCTTTACTTTTTCCGTCAATCAGCACTGCATATTACGGAGACGATTTAAACATTGGCGGTTCATGTGCTTACAGCTATGGTTATGCTGTTTATGCACCTCAAAACATTGCTGAGCAAATTCTTACGGAAACGCAGGAGTGCAAGCCCATACAGCTCAATAATAATTTGAAGCTTTAAGCGCTGAGCGAATGAAACGGCTTGAAACCCCGTAACCGTCTATAACTTTGAGGTCGAAGACTATCACACATACTATGTCTCTGCAAATGCAGACTCGGATGAGTTTGTGTTGGTGCATAACAGGTGCGGGTATAAGCCTTTAAGGCAAAACGATTATAAAGCTGTTATTAATCCCGGCATGTTCCGGTGTCAATGAGTGGTTGCACCCGGCATACAAATTCTTGAACTGTGTCGCTGTCGACGTTCAAATTTTGATATAGTCATTGCAGAAAATTGTTGACAGCGGTATAATTAAGCTGTTTCCTTTAAAATGAGAGGTGAAACGATGGAGAATAGAGATGTTCGTAATCCCATTGTGGTTCGGATCATGCTCGAAAACGAGAAGTCCAACGCAGAGCTTTATTATAAAGAGAATCCCGGTTCTTTGATTCCGCTTTTTGAAAAAGAGTTGAAAGATCTGGGGTTCGAATTTGAGACATCCAGTCAAACGTTTGGATTTGTGCCCCAATATAAAAATGTTATAGTTCCAATTGCGCTCAAATATTATCAGCTTGCAAAAGAAATGAATATGCCGAATGAGCAGAATCACTTTATTGGTTTCTTTCGTATCAAAGGACTTGATGAAATCGTTCCCTTGCTGCTCAGCGACTTTTATTCGGATAAAACAACGGATTTAACTCGATGGCTTATATCGGATTGTATTTACCAAATAAAGTCCAGACAGTTTATAAAGGAATATTTGAACATTGCTTCAAATAGGGCTTTCGGACTAAATAGGCAAATGATTATTTTGCTTCTTGGCAAACTGAAAGACGAAAGCACCGTCCCAACGTTAATAGCTCTGCTTGATGATGAGGAAGTTCGATTGCAGGCTATTTGTGCGTTAAGCGAATTTAAACGGAAGGACTTTCGCTGTTATTTTGAACGATTTCAAAGTTCGACGAATGCCGGTTGGCGTAAGTATTCAAAAAAAGCAATACAAAAACTTGACAGCTAATCAATTTATATAAGGCTGAACTGACCACGCAGTTGTGGTTTTGGTGCTCTCGGAGGTGAACAATGAAAATTAAACGTTTCCTGAAAAAATTGCTTAATAACATATTTTCATTGCTTATTTGGGAAATTCCGATTGTTTTGTTGTTTCTGATGATCTATCCCAAATCTCCGGACAAAGCAATTGAAATGCAAGTGCCTGGATATGCCATAATCCTATACGACCCGCCATACATTTATAATAGCAACCAAGGAAAAAAATTCTTAATCAACGGCGAAGAGTATACAGTCACCACTAGTCACAAGCCAAGAAATATGTACAAATTGTTCGATATGCTTCAGAAGGAGGATAATGTAAAATTTAAATATTTCCAGGGAATTAACGGCAAATGTATCGTTGACATACGCAGCGACAGCACGGTATACTCTAATTACGACAAACGGTACTCAACTGGGAAAATTGTTGCGTTCGTTTTTTGCGGATTAGCTCAGCTGGCATTTGGTATTATACAATCCTGGACATTGCAGGACATATACTTAGACTTTCTCGACTTAAGGGACGCTGATTAGACCTATCATCTTGCATATGCATTGAAAAGAGCATTTTCTGCACTTATATGTAACCGGCAAAGCTGACACACACGCTCGCCGGTTACACTTGGAGCACGGAATATTCCTACGATGCAGACGGCAGACAGTCGCTTGTAAAGCTGAACAACGGCAAAACGATCGAATATGCCTACGGCACATCTACGGGGCGTCCCGACAAGATCACGCTGCATCTCGACACGGATTATGTTGTGGACTGGACGTACAAGCCCGGAGCAAACGGTTCCGCAACATCACTGCTCTCAACATACGCAAACGGCAGTGATGCAAAGTACAACTATGATTATGACGCCAACGGCAACATAACCAGAATCTGGCGCGGAAACACGTCATTCACCAATGCTTCGGAGAAGTATTCATATGTTTATGATTCGGCGAATCAGCTCATAAGGGAGAACCTTTATTACGGCAGCGGCAACAGCAGCAATGCTACCATTACATATGAATACGATATTTGGGGCAATCTGCTCAACAAAAAGATCTATGCTTACACTGTCGGAACGCTCGGCACGGCTCGGGAGACCGTTCCCTATGCCTACACAAACTCGGCATGGAAGGATCAGCTCACTTCGTACGATGGCGAAAGCATAACATATGACGCTTCCGGCAACCCGACGAACTACCTCGGTGCAACTCTGGTTTGGGAAGGTCAGCGGCTGAAGTCGTATACCCCGAAAGCCGCATCCTCCGGACGCGCGAATTCGTATGTCTACAGCTACGATGAAAACGGCATCCGTACAAGAAAAACCATCGGCAGCACCGTTACGGACTATTACTATAACGGCACGCTGCTCATGGGCACCGTCAAAACCACAACAAACAGCAACGGAAGCACAACGACTTCAAAGCTCCGCTTCAGCTACGACGCTAACGGCAAAGTCGTTGCCGTGAACTATAACGGAAATTATTACTATTACCTCCGCAATGCCCAGAATGACATTGTGAAACTCATTGACAAAACCGGAGCAACCGTTGTAGAATACCGCTATGACAGTTGGGGCAAACTGCTGTCAACCTCGGGCTCACTCGCGTCCACACTCGGAAAGAATAATCCCTTCCGTTACCGTGGGTATGGCTTGCGGGATTTGCGGCTTAGCTGGTTGCTGTCGGGAAGCAGCTTCACGGTGGGATGGAGCAGAACGCTGTTAATGCTGTCCTGAAAAACAAGGAGCCCTATCTGATGATTCAGGAAGTGTATGAGTTGCTTAAACAAATAAGGCTTCGAGCAAACAACCGACAGCTTGATCCTCTTTTATATGCCGTCAAGCGGCTAAAGGAAAAACTGTCTGTTGAAAGCGATTTTGGCTATGGAAACGATGCGGTAATTGCCTGCGCAAACAACATTGCAAAACAACTTCGCTCCCTTGTTGATATGGTAAGCAAGGTTGAAAACGATGATAGCGAAGAAAGCATAAATGCAATGAATAGGGCAGTTATGAACGTCAATTCCCTGCTGCAAAGGCGAATTGAACTTAAAAGACGGTAAACGGAGAAAAAGGCGGAAAAAATGTTGAGGCCTCCTGCAATGTGCTATGACGGCAACATATGATGCCGTCATAGATGCTTGGTTGTAAACGGATTTTAGAGAGAGGAAAAAATATAGATGTTATGTGTTAAATCTTATGCGGATTTGAGCGAACAAGACATACGATGTCGAGAACAGCATTGGTGTTATGTTATACTGCTTAACTTGAGAGAATTAACCCCGGCAGGCAAAATTCTGATCAACAATCTTGACTATTTCGATTTGGATTCCGGCAAAAACGTTGTATACTTTATTCCCGGATTTTTAAACAAGCCTTACGGTGGATTAATCTCCGGAATACTGGGACATTTTGGCTATTCAGACACTGTAAATGTGAGAAATTATGGTAGTGTTCACTTTTATTTCAGTGAGTTTATTAACTGCGTTCATGAATTGGAAAAAAATAATAATATTCGGTGGAGATACAGCGGAGAATGCGAATTATTATTGATTAATTTGAAAGAGGATCGATCGCTGATCTTGAATGATTTCTATACTTATAATATGGATGATATTGTCCGAAACGGACGAAGCATATCGTCATTTATAAGAGCAACAATTAATGTCGGTAAAGATTTAATTGACAAAAGAACAGCCAAACGTAAAATTGATAGTATTTACGCAGAGATGATTCTTCCGGCTATGGAAAGCAGTGAACCAAAGTTGCACTGTACCGGGAGTGTTTTTTTAGAAAAAATAAACCTGCTCAAAAAGAACTATTACTTTATAAGTTATAGTTCGAAGGACTATAGAAAGGTAAATGAAATTCGAGAACTGATTGAGAAAGCGGGAGTGCAGTGTTGGATGGCTCCGAGAGATATTCCGTATGGGACAAACTATGCTCATATGATTGAGATATCAATTAAGAACGCCGAAAAATTCATTTTGATGCTGTCTGAGTCGGCGGTTTGGTCTGTTTGGGTCGAAAAGGAGCTTCAGAGAGCCATTCACTATTTTCAACACAACGCTGCAAATAAGATAATAGCAGCATGGGTTGATGAACCGATTGTTTTGGATGGCACACCAATGGGTTACACGCTTGAAGGCGTGCAGTTGGCCGGCAGGCTATCGAAAGCGGCTGAGTATATTAAGCTTCTACCGCAGAAAACACAGGAAAGACTGTCCTTGATCGAAAAGCTTGAGAAAACGGCTGCTTGCTTTGACGATAACTTGGTTACCGTGAATTGGATAAAGACACGATTTAAAATGTTGCTTGGTGTATCAAACAGCATGTTGCGGCACATAGAAAATATTAAAAACGATGATATTTGCGCTGCGCGTGCAAAGTTAGAAGAACTGCATGAAAGACTAAAAGCTGATTTGAAGAAAATGAAGAAATTCGAAACAGTGAAAACAAGACTTTTTATCAGCTCGTTTGAAGACAGCGCAGAAACATGTGATGAGATTAAGGAAGTGATTTCGACAATTCTGCAAATAATTAAACAAATTGGATAATTATGCTCAAGAACATATTAAGGCGGGCAGGTATTTCGGCGTTTGAAAGCATTTAAGTAATCACTGATTAACTCCTCTATTTTCTCGCGATGTGGTATAAAATAGCCACAGCAAAGAAAGGGGCGCAACGGTATGACTGCCCGGATCAACTTCTCGGACTACGGGTATTCCTGTCGTAAGAGACTCACGAAGAGGGAGAACTTCCTCTACTGCATGGATGAGATAACGCAACGAAAACAGTAAACCGGGCAACTCAAGAAGGGTTGTCCGGTTTGCTGCTTTCGTGTATAATTAAA
>OLZR01000688.1_pt1 | contig 16170 bp, 10 predicted proteins | sample 1644421 | NCBI WGS metagenome assembly OLZR01 (sample SAMEA103958132, study PRJEB25191) | human gut metagenome | biome: human-associated habitat [ENVO:00009003]; feature: intestine environment [ENVO:2100002]; material: feces | place: Germany | collected 2013/2015 | reverse complement strand
TCGTTCGGCATGCTCTGTGCCGAGGACGAACTGGGTATCGGAGCTTCGCATGAGGGCATTATGGAGCTGCCGGCCGACGCGAAAGTCGGCCAGCCGGCCCGGGAGTATCTGAAGCTGGAAGACGACTATGTCATCGGCATCGGTCTGACTCCCAACCGCATCGATGCGGCGTCGCATATCGGCGTGGCACGTGATCTGGCGGCCTATCTTAAAAGCCAGGGCAAGCCCGTCGAACTGCAATGGCCCGACGTGAGCGCTTTCGCCGTCGATAACCGCGATCTGAAGATCGATGTGCAAGTGAAAAACAGCGAAGCCGCACCGCGCTATGCGGGTGTTACGGTCAAGAATTGTAAGATAGGCCCTTCGCCCGAATGGATGCAGAACTGCCTGCGGGCTGCGGGCATTACCCCAAAAAACAACCTGGTGGACATTACCAATTTCGTACTTTTCGAACTGGGACAGCCCCTGCACGCTTTCGATGCAGCGAAGATCGACGGCAGCCGGATCGTGGTCAGAACCTGCGAGGAAGGTACTCCGTTCGTGACGCTCGACGGCGTAGAGCGCAAGCTCACGGCCAACGACCTGATGATCTGCTCGGCTGCGAAACCCATGTGTATTGCGGGCGTTTACGGCGGGTTGGATTCTGGCGTGAGCGATACGACGACCGACGTATTCATCGAGAGCGCCTATTTCAACCCGGTCTGGGTGCGCAAGACGGCCAAGCGCTTCGGCCTGAACACCGATTCTTCGTTCCGCTTCGAGCGCGGCGTGGATCCCGACATACAGGTCTATGCCCTCAAGCGGGCCGCCCTGCTGATGAAGGAGCTGGCCGGAGGAGAGATCGCCTCCGAAATTACGGATATCTGCTCCGCTCCTATCGAAAAGTTCAAAGTGGAACTCGATATAAAGCGTGTCAATAGTCTGATCGGTAAAGAGATTCCTGCCGATACGATCCGCACGATTCTCGGTGCGCTCGACATTAAAATCGAGGCCGAGGAGGGTGACCTCTGGCGCGTGGCCGTGCCGCCCTATCGGGTCGATGTGACGCGCGAGGCCGATTTGGTCGAGGAGATTCTCCGCATCTACGGCTACAATAACATCCCTGTTCCCTCGCACGTCAATTCGGCGCTCTCCTACGCGCCGAAACCCGACCGGAACAAGCTGATGAACCTCGCCGCCGATTTCCTGACGGCTAACGGCTTTACGGAGATCATGTCCAATTCACTGTCGAAAGCGGCTTATTACGAAGGACTTACATCATACAAGCCGGAGCATTGCGTGAAGATACTCAATCCGCTCAGCAACGACCTGAACGTCATGCGACAGACGCTGCTGTTCAATATGCTCGAAGCCGTGCAACTGAACGCCAATCACCGCAACGGCGACCTGAAGCTGTACGAGTTCGGCAACTGCTACTTTTACGATGCGACGGCCGCTACACCGGAAGAGCCGCTGAAGGCTTATTCCGAGCAGTTCCGCCTGGCGATCGCCGTAACCGGCATCGCCGCACCCCTTTCGTGGAACCGGAAACCGGAGCAGGCATCGTTCTTTACGCTGCGAGCGATTGCCGAGAAGCTGTTGCGTCGTTTCGGGCTCGACCTTTATACGCTCAAGTCCGAATCGCTCCGCAGCGATCTTTACGGGGATGCACTCTCCTTCTCGCTCAACGACAAGGCCAGGGAGTTGGTGCAGATGGGTGTCGTTTCGTCGAAGCTGCGCAAGGCTTTCGATCTGAAACAGGACGTTTATTATCTGGAGATGGATTTCGGGGCCCTGATCAAGGCTACGCGCAAGAATAAGGTCACGGCCAAAGAGCTTTCCAAGTTCCCGGAGGTAAAACGCGATTTGGCGCTGTTGATCGACAAGGAGGTGACTTTCTCCGCACTCCGTGATATTGCTTTCGCGGCCGAACGCAAGTTGCTCAAACGGGTTTCGCTTTTCGATGTCTATGAGGGCGATAAGCTGCCCGAAGGTAAAAAATCGTATGCCCTGAGTTTCGTACTGGAGGACAAGACCCAGACGCTGACCGACAAGATGATCGAGCAGGCGATGGCCAATCTGACGGCTCAGTTCGAACGCAAGGCGGGTGCGCAGGTGCGGGCTTGATTTTTGAAACGCCTGTCTGCGGGCGGCAAGTTAGTCCCCCGCAGAATGGTTTCTGAGCGAAAGACGATATTATGAAGCGCTGTAAAATTACGATCCTGCAACGGACACTGAACGAGGAATTGGCACGGGAGTATGCCGCTCCCGGCTTTACGAAGTGTCCTATGATGCGTGAAGGTCAGGTTTTTTATGCCGACTATGCCAAGCCCGAAGGTTTTTGCGACGAAGCGTGGAAGGCGGTTTATCAGTATGTGTTCGCCTTGTCGCACGGCGCCGGAAAGTTCTATTTCGGCGATTGGATCACGAAGGAAGGCGTGGCGATCTGTTCCTGCAACGACGGACTCCGCCCGGTAATCATGAAGATCGAACGTACGGACCAGGACTCCTCGATCGATTACGAACCGGTGGAGTAATTTCCGAAGTTCGGGCGGAACGGGGACGAATATTTCAAAACGGCGCTGCGGATTGAATACCCGCAGCGCCGTTTCGCATCCTGTGTCCGGCTCTGCCTACTCTTCTTCGGTCTTCTCTTCGATTAGGCGCAGTGCTGCCTCCAACATTTCGTCCCGTCCATCCCGGATACCTTCGAGGGTCGGCCGTATTTCGTGGTCGATCTTCACGCCCTGCCGATTCACCACCCATCCGTCGGGATAATACCACCCTAACCCGGAAAATGCGCCGAGTATTCCTCGGGGCAGTATAAATTCACTGATATTGCCGTTGGCTCCGGCGCTTTGAGAACCGATGGTTTGGGTGTTAGGATTGCATTGAATTACTTGTACGGATGTTTCAGCAGCACTTTGATTTCCCTCATTGACTAAGACTACGATCGGAGCATTGTATTTATCGTTATCAGAAACCCGATATGTCTGATTTCCCACAACAAATACACCCGGCAAAGTAAGTAACGGATATGTATATTGTGCTACTTTTATAGTACTGTTCGGAAGTATGTATTTAAAAATAAAATCCACGAAATCTTGTGAAGGATAATAGCGTAAATCGATAATCAACCCTCTGGTTTTTTTTTCAGGCCGTTTGAGATCTCCGGTATCTCCTCTTTCGAGAGTTTGTCCGGACAGATATATCCGATCGAATCTTCGAGCATCGAGAATGTCCTGTGGTATTTCCAAAGGTAATTCCAACTGAAATGTCCTGGCATCTTTGTTACGTCGGCCAATGTGTCCCTCGTCACTCCGTCACGGCGGTAGCGGATCGATAGCGGCCGATTCTCTTTAGTGCGCAGAATTTGATCGGCCGTAGCTGCCAGCACGTCGTTCCCGTTGGAGCAGGAAATGAATTCCCTGGTTTGTGCCATGTAATATTCGACCGGTTTATCTTCGACAGCGACGATTTCGTCCCCCACCTGAAAGGGGGCTTTCCGCTCGCTCTTCACCGGGACGGTATCGGGCGTTACGACGATGAGCCGCCCTTCGACGAAGCCTGTGTTGAGAGGGACTCGATAACGGCCGAACAATTCGAAGATTCCTCCGCCGTATTGTGCGTGGTTGTCGTCGAGTTCCGCGATCATCCGTCGCGTTTCCCGCAGGTAACTGCCCGCCGGGTGTGCCATACGCCGGATATATTCGGGAAGAACATCGTTCCAGTCCTTGTCGGTCAAGTATTTACTTGGAAAGAAATATTCGACCATGTTCCAGAAACGGAATACCGTGAGCAGGCGATAGCCGTAGTCGGGATTCGACAAGTCGTAATAGGGTTTTTCTCCGTCGAAACAGGGATTGGGGGACCATTGGTCATAGGTTTCGTAATACGTTTGCGACACGTAACGGTTCCCTGCGGTTCGGTCGGCAGAACGCAGCCGGACCAGACGCTCCGAAAGCTCGCGGCCGAGCGTTGCCGTATCCCGAATCCATCCGATGTCGGTGCGGTGTTCAAAAACCGAATCCGACGCCAGTATCTTCTCGTATTTTTCGGATGCTGTTTTGTACCTGCCGAAGCCGTCGATCCACTGGGCCAATATCTCATTGCGAGCGGCAGGAGCGGTATCGGCGACCAGAGGCAGCAACTCGAAAAGTTCGAAATCCAAGTCGTACCGGTCGTCCGAAAATGCCGGATGGTGATATTTCACGAACCCCCACACACGGCCCAATACTTCGAGGTTTCGCAGCGTAGCGCTGTCGATCTCCGTACGGTCGAAACACGAGTGCCGCGAATAGTCGGCGTACTGTTTCGGCCGGGTGCAGCCCGAAGGGAAAAGACTTGAAACAAGCAGCAGGAATACGACGATTTTTTTCATAACATAAATCTTTTGGCTCCATTCGTAGCAACCGAAAAATTATCGAAAACGATCTCTTGCCGTTCGGCAGCCTATGAGCTGCCAAGCGAATAAAAGTGTCGTTTCGCCGGTGCGAGGTACTTTAACAAAGTTAAGGTTTTTTCCGAAAGGCGCGATCTTTTTTAAGAATTTCGCAATCAAAAAACAATGATTCGGCACGAGTCCGCACGATTGCTCTCATCTTTCACTATCTTTGACATAGTCTTAGATAGGATGCGTCTCGGAAAAATGGGAACAAGCTCCCATTTTCTCTCGGCTTTCACTATCTTTGCACAAAATCGGCTGTGGCTCGGATCGCCTCGGGCGAATTCGGACTGTTATCCGATCATAAAGATATGGAAAAAAGGTGTTCGCTTGGATTGCGGATATTCGCTTCGTTATCGGTCAAAATACAGAAACAATACGATGAAACAAGACAAACTGAAGGCGACGGCCCGCCTGTTGGAAATTATGGATACGCTGCGCGAACAGTGTCCCTGGGATCGCAAACAGACCTTCGAAACACTCCGAAACAACACGATCGAGGAGACGTACGAATTGGCCGACGCCATCCTGAACAAGGATCTCGACGGTATCAAGGAAGAGGCCGGCGACTTGCTGTTGCACGTGGTTTTCTATGCCAAGCTGGGCGAGGAGGCCGGGGCGTTCGATTATGCCGATGTGGTGAACGCTTTGTGCGACAAGCTGGTCTATCGCCATCCTCACATTTACGGGGAGGTGCATGCCGATACTCCGGAAGAGGTCAAAGCCAACTGGGAGGCATTGAAACTGCGTAAGAAAAACCGTCGGAGCGGTACGTTGGGAGGTGTTCCCGTGAGCCTGCCTGCATTGGTGAAGGCCTACCGCATCGGTGAGAAAGCAGCGGCGACGGGGTTCGACTGGGAGAAAAAAGAGGATGTTTGGGCCAAGGTGAAGGAGGAAACCGCCGAGGTCGAAGCCGAAATGATATCCGGTGACCGTACGGCGATGGAGGAGGAGTTCGGCGACCTGCTGTTCGCCCTGGTGAATGCTTGCCGCCTGTACGGGATCGACCCCGAATCCGCACTCGAGCGAAGCAATAAAAAGTTCATGAATCGGTTTAATTATATGGAAGAGTGTGCTTCGTCCGAGGGGCATACCCTGCACGAGCTGTCGCTCGATCGGATGGAAGAGTTGTGGCAGCAAGCCAAGCATGCGGCGGCTGAAAAAGAGTAAGAACCAACTAATACATATCGAATTATGGCATATATCAGAGAGATACGGGGACATACCCCGCAGGTGGGTGAAAATACGTTTTTGGCGGAAACCGCCGTGCTTGTCGGCGACGTGACGGTGGGCCGCGACTGTTCGATCTGGTACAACGCCGTGTTACGCGGCGATGTGAACACGATCACCATCGGCGATCGGACGAACATCCAGGACGGCGTGGTGATCCACACCCTGTTCGACGGCTCGAAGCACCCGTCGCAGACCCATATCGGCAACGACGTGTCGGTGGGACATAACGCCGTAATTCACGGCGCGATCATCGAAGACAACTGCCTGATCGGTATGGGCGCCACGGTGTTGGACAATGCCGTAGTAGCGTCCGGGTGCATCGTAGCGGCCAACGCACTGGTGCTTTCAGGCAGCAAGCTCGAACCCAATTCGGTCTATGCGGGTATTCCGGCTAAAAAAGTCAAGGAAATAACCCCGGAACAACGGGACGAGATCGTACTGCGTACAGCCCGTGATTACCAACTGTATGCTTCGTGGTTTAAGGAGGAATAAGTCGTTTTTTCCATTTGTCGGAAGAGATTGGCGCTTGGTTTGCAAGAGTACATTCGGTTATAAAGACCGATAACAATTAAAATGGTAGTTGATATGAAAGCGAAATTCTTGATCGTCGTACTGGCAGCGCTGGTGCTGGCAACGGGTACGGTATGGGCCCAGAAGGGACACCATAATCGTCGTGCCGAACACAAAGAACTTACTACGGAGCAGGTTGCGAAAAAGATGACCGATCGGATGAAAGAAAACCTGTCGCTCTCTGACGAACAGGTAAAACAGGTTTACCCTATTTGCCTGGAACAGGCTCAAGCCATGAGGGAGCACCGGGCCGAACGCCGGGAGATGGCTGAAAAATCGCGTGAAGCGATGGCACAGCAGCGTGAACAGATGGCCGGCCGGATGAAGGCGGTTCTGACGCCCGAACAGTATGCCCAATGGATCGAATGCCGACAGTGTCTCGACCGAAAGGTCGATTGCGCCGGACCGGCATGTCGAAAAGGCGATGCGAATCCCGGACATCACCGCAGACCCTGTAACGGTGCTCCGTGTGTGGATAAAAAGTAGGCAGAAAGTCGAAATAATTCGCCGATATTTCCGTTTATAGGGATGAAACAGGCCGACCTGTTTCATCCTTTTTTCATGTTCCGGACAGTGAAAAAAGTCGATTTTTATCGTATATTTGCCGTGTGACGACAATGATGGGAGATGATTAGAGCAATTTGTTTACTTGTATTTTTGTGTACGATAGGTTTGGCTCGGGCGCAGGCCCAGAGCGGTGTGATTACGCTCACCGTGGTAGATGCCGAAACGGGAGAAGAGGTACCGGGTGCCGTGATAGAAATCGTACCCAAAGCCCACCCCGATCAGAAGAAATATTATACATCGGGTTACAAAGGCGCATTGCAAGTGCGCGGCCTCGCTTATGGTTCATATACCCTGGCCGTGACTTTCATGGGATATGAAAAGGCCGAAAAGGAGTTTCGGGTGACGCAGCCGTCCGAAAACCTGGGAAAGATCGCACTGCGGGAGGCGGCCATCGCCATCGAGACCGTAGTGAAGGAGGTGCAGGCACTCCGCACTTCTCAAAAGGGCGATACGGTAAGCTATAATGCCAATGCGTTCAAGGTGACTGCCGATGCCGACGTCGAGGGGCTGTTGAAGAAGATGCCCGGCATTACGGTCAATAACGGCGCTGTCGAGGCGCAGGGCGAAACGATCCAGAAAGTATTCGTCGATGGCAAGGAGTTTTTCGGCGAGGACGTGACATCGGCGATCAAGTCGCTGCCGGCCGAAGCGGTCGAACGGATCGAGGTTTACAACAAGTTGAGCGACCAGGCCGAGTTTTCGGGTATGGACGACGGCGAAAGCTATAAGGCGATCAACATCGTCACACGCGAAAATATGCGTCAGGGCATATTCGGTAAGGCATATGCCGGGTACGGTTACGATGCCGATACGGAAACCGAAGCCAAAAACAAGTATATGGTCGGCGGCAACGTCAATTTTTTCAGCGGCTCCAGCCGTCTGTCGCTGATCGGTCTTTTTAACAACGTCAATCAGCAGAACTTTTCGTTCGAGGATATTCTGGGTGTTACCGGTAATTCCGGAGGCGGAGGCGGTCGTTTCGGCCGTGGCGTGGGGCAATATATGGTTCGTCACCAGGACGGTGTGGCTTCGGTAAACGCAGTAGGCGTCAATTATTCGGATACCTGGGGCAGCCGGGATCAGGTGACTTTCCAGGGCAGCTACTTCTTCAACGGAACCCGTACGGTCAATCGGGCGCGTACCGAGCGCTGGTACGAGGATCCGGCGCCGATCGATACGCTTTTCACCGACGGTTATTCCCGGACGCAGAATTTCAACAACCGCCTGAATGCCCGCATCGAGTGGAAAATCGCCGACAACCAGTCGCTGATGATCCGCCCGGGCTTGAGTTTCCAGTCGAACGATCCGTTCAGTACGACTTACGGACGACAGTTCGGCGAAAGCGGCTACAGCGTCATCGACAATTTCGAGGATGCCTTCCGAAACGGTTACAGCGTCAATACTTCGGCCATTTACCGCGTGCGGCTGGGCAAGCCGGGACGTACGCTCACGGTGGACGGCTTTTTCAACTATTTCGATTCCCAGAATAAGCAAAACTCCCATACCAACGATTTCGGTATTTACGAGGATTACCCCGACCTCGATCCCGATCCGGACGAGAACGATCTGAAAAAGCTGATCTACCAGCGCATGATGAATCCTTCGTACCGTTACCGGCTGAACGGCCGCCTGACCTATACGGAGCCCGTATCCAAATATTCGCAGGTGAGCCTCGGGTATCGGACGTCGTACAATTACCAGCAGAGCGACAAGAAAACCTACCGGACCGGCGAGGATTACGGTATTACGGGATTGCTTCCCGATCCCTTGCTGTCGAACGCTTACAAGAGCAGCTATACGGTGCACTCTCTCGGCCCCGGCTTCAACTACTCCAAGGACCGCAATACTTTCGCTGCGAACGTCTATTATCAGCGTTCGAGCCTTTCGGGTGAGGTGATCCGTACCGGCTCCGAAGAGATCAAGCACGCCTACAACAATGTGACCTATTTTATGGTGGGACAGTTCAACCTGAACCGGGAGAATACGCTGCGAATGTTCCTGCGCTCCTATACGGACAACCCGGAGGTTACCCAGTTGCAAAATGTCTATGACGTATCGGATGCGCAATACATCACGCGGGGTAATCCCGACTTACGGCCTTCGTACAGCCATAATTTGAGTATGCACTACGTCAATTCCAATGCGGAGAAGGGCCGTACTTTTATGCTGATGTTCCGGGCCGAAACGACCCAGGACTATATTACGACCAGCACCCGCTACCGTCCTACTTTGGAGATCGACAATACGGTTTACCGTCCGTTGCAGTTCACCGAATGGACGAATATGGACGGCTACTGGGATGTGCGGGCACGGGCGAGTTACGGGTTTCCGGTGAATTTCATCAAGAGTAACCTGAATCTGCGGGGCGGCGTAAGCTATTCGCGTATTCCGAGCCTCGTGGACGGCGAGCGGAACAACACGGGCAACCTCGGTTACGAAGCGGGCGTAGTGTTGGGCAGCAACATCTCCGAGAATGTGGACTTCACCCTTTCGTGGGACGGCACGTACAACGAAGCCGTCAATTCCCTCGCCGCTACCGGAGGAAAGAACCGTTATTTCAACCATCAGGCTGCGGCGTCGTTCAAGTTCATCTTCGGCCGGGGATTCTCCCTCTCGGGCAGCGCTTCTTATATCCAGTATCTGGGTTTCACGAACGATTACGACGACAGCTATCTGCTCTGCAACCTGTTCGTGGGCAAGAAGGTCTTTCGCAACCAGCTGGGGGAAATCAACATCGGCGTAAACGACATTTTCAATCAGAATAAAGCGTTCGTGCGCACGACCGGTTCGGGTTGGACACAAAATTCTTGGAACAGCGTAGTGGGACGTTATTACTGTGTGCAGTTCGTCTATAACCTGCGGTTCTTCGGCAAGAAGGGTTCGAAGAACATCAAGGATTATCAAGGCGTTTCGGACCGCCCGTCGGGAGCCGTCGGTATGGGACGCAGCACCGCTCCCGGAGGCGGGTTCCGTCCGCCGCACCGGTAAAGCGATATGCGCCCCGGTTTGGTCGAGGAATATACGATATGATTATTGAAACATAAAAGAGAGGGGTATCGACCTCTCTCTTTTTGTTTCAGCACCTTTGCGATCAGGCCCATAACGTTGCGGAATATGCCTGCCCGAGTCACCACAACCTTTTTGGGGAAGGACGATACTCCCGGAGCCATTCACTTCCGGTCGTTCGATTCAGGACTTGCCGTATGATGGCTTTCCCGCTGTCTGCATGTCGGTTACCATCTGGTTTCGGAGCCTGCCGACCGTTTGAATCGTAGTAATATTTACGGTCTTTCGTTGTACGTGTCGTACCTGCGATATGTCCTTTGGAATCCTTTATCACTTCCTGCTGCCCGTTCTCGCGCACCGTGTACTTCACTCGTCCGGAAGCGTCTTTGATGACACGTGTTCCATTCTGATTTCGTTTGGTTTCGGAGCCTGCCGACGTGCCGTTTGAATTGTAGTGGTATTTACGATCCTTCGTTTGGTGTGTTGAGCCTACGACCTTCCCTTTTGAATCCTTGATTATTTCCCGATCTCCCGTTTTTTGAACGGTGTACTTCACACGTCCGGAAGCGTCTTTGACAACGCGCGTTTCATTCGGATTTTGAGCGCTGCAAAGCGTTACTGCTGCAAATACGGCAAAAAGGGTAAAAGCAAGTCGTTCCATAGTTTCGGAGAAGCTCATATTTTAATCGGGTTATTTACCTGCGGCCTTCTTGAGGCGAAGGTGTATGCCGACAGCAGCGAATCCGCCGTAAACTATCGTGAGAATCCACAGGATACGTACCTCGTGCAACACGTCGCTGAACGAAGCCCCCATACTTTGGAGCCGGATGAACCCTTCTACCCCGCTGCTGCTCGGCAGAATCTGGCCGAACCGGTAGAGCCATTCGGGCATCGCTTCGCGGGGTACGGAAGCTCCGCTGAGCATCAGAGCCGGGATCGAACACCAGAGTAACAGCATGATCGACTGTTCGCGTCGCTGGAACAGCGTCGAGACGGCGATGCCCAGGAAAATACAGGACAGCAGATACGGGATGAGAAAGGCGATGATGTCCGCCGTGTGACCGTTGGTCGGGAAATGAAACAATTTGTAGTGCAGTCCCAAAATATAAAACAGGGTGACGGCGTAGATCGACGCATAAACGAACGCTTTGCCTGCCACGACGGGCAGCGTGGACATTCTCCGGCGTCCCGGAGGAATGAGTTTCTTGTAAAGTCCGAATTCGCTCCAGGTGCCTCCGATCATACCGATACCGATCAGCATCGTCTGTTGGATGATGACCATGATGATAGCCGGCATCACGAACGATCCGTATCCCAGATAGGGATTGAACAAATTGTGGCTTTGGTAAATCACGGGTTGCGTCGTGGCCGTAGCCTGCGGGATGTTGGCTCCTTTTGCGATCAACCGCTGGAATTCCACCATAGCTCCTGTGGTGCCGATGCCCGACACGAGCTCCTGGAACGCCTGGCGGTACATCAGAAAATAGCTGGCATCGACATAGAGCGAAACGACCGCCTGCTGTCCGCCGAGCAGTTTTTCCTCGTAATCGGAGGGGATGTAAACCACGCCGTATATCTCCCGGTCGTAGAAAAGGTGTTTGGCCTCGTCCATGTCGCCGGGTTCGTAGGCCACATAGACGTTCGGTCCGGCATTGAAGGTATTGATCAACTGACGGCTGGTCGAAGTGTTGCTCATGTCGATTACTCCGATCGGCACGTTACGAAGTACCTGCGTCCCGTAAGCCAGCGAATAGAGCGTGGAATAGATCAGCAGGGCGAGCACCAGCACGAGAATCACGCCGGCATCCGTGAAGATCGAGCCGTATTCGTTGCGGACGACGGTGCGGAACTGCTGCCAGTAAGAGGTTATCTGTTTGGTAAATCGACTCATCGCTATAATCTCCCCCAGTATTTTTTATTCGTGCAGATGGTGCGCAGGCGCGGCAGACACAGCAGCGGAAGAATGATGAACAGGGCGATGATGCCCATGTCGGGCAACGAGTATATCGCCGGAGCACCGCGCAGGGCCTGATCGACCATGATGTCGGTGTAGAATGTGAACGGAAAGATGCAGCAGAACCATTGCATGGGTTTGCTCATAGCCATAATCGGGAACGTAAGGCCCGAAAACGTGAAGGCCAGTACCGAGTAACCGCCGCCGATCGAAAGCGACAGGCGCAAATTGCTCAACACGGTGACGATCATCGCACCGAGGGACTGGTAACTCAGGATGAAGAGCAGATTGCTGATGGTGATGACCGTCAGGCTGCCGTTCAGCGGTACGCCGACCACCTTGAAGATGACCAGGAGCATCAATTCCGACATCAGGAACATAATGACCGTAATCGGCAGGATTTTGCCCGCGTAGGCCGCGAAGACCGAGCCTCCGGCCGTGTCGTACCACTCCCTGGCCGTGCCGTTCTTGAGTTCGGTTCCGATGACGAAAATCGTCGCCATGATCGTGAAGATCAGAAGCATCATCGGCATAAAACTCGGCGAAAGGTAATAGCCGTAGTTGATATGCGGGTTGAATAGCACATGTTTGTCGAACCGTACGGGCATCAGTTGCGCCATAGCCTGTTTTTCGGTCAGCCCTTGTTTCATCAGCAGTTGCAGCTGGATACCGGCGGTAAAAGTGGTGACAGTCGTTTGCAAATCCTTTGCCAGCAGACCGTTTACCGTAATGTTCGTGCCGGTCAGGTAGCTTTCCAGATGGGTCTGGCTGTTGTTGAGAATGTTCTTTTCGAAGAAATCGGGAATCAGAACGATTCCCATGACCTTGCCCTGAAGCATCAGTCGTTCGGCCTCTTCCATTCCCTGTACGCCGTAAGCGACCCAAGCCGTAGGCGTCGCGTCGATCATCTGCGTCACTTTGCGGGAGAGGGTGCTGTTGTCCTGGTCCACGACGGCGATCGGAATGTCGCGTGCCACTCCCTTGTATAACAACACCGCGAAGAATGCGAACGCGACGATCGGCAGAATCACCGTCAGCAGCCAATACATCGGCTGACGTGCGACCCGGTGGATCTCCCGCCGCAGGACGGCGAGCGTATTGCTGAAAAAGCCCGGCATACGCTACCCTTTCTGAATTATTTGGCGATGTCTTTCCAGTTCACCAGTACGCTCATACCCGGCCGGATGTATTCCACGTCTTGCGTGGGTTTGGCTTTGACGGCAAAGGTGCGGATGTCGAAGCCGCCCTGCGTGCGTGTTGCGGACCAGGTGGCGAAATCGGCCTGCACAGCGATATAGGTCACCTCGAACTCCACGCTGCGGTCCAAGGCCGGGATATAGCCTGTCATACGGGTTCCGATATGGATGTCGGGCATCAGATCCTCCTTGATGTTGAAGGTCACCCATACGTCGCTCATATCGAGAATCGCCACTACGGGATAACCCGTTCCGACCAGTTCGCCGGCTTCGGCGATGATCGTCGAAACCTCGCCCGTTACAGGGGCGTAAACCAAGGCATCCGAAAGATAGGACTCCACTTCCGAAACGGCGCCTTCGGCCTGCCGTACCTGGGCGGCTGCCGCCTCTTTCTCCTCCTTGCTGGCTCCGTCGAATACCAGTTCGCATTGCGCTTTGGCCGCACGCTCGGTCGCCTGCATCGCCTGCAGGTTGGCGCGGGCTTCATCCAGCTTCTGGGCCGGAACGACGCCTTGTTCATAGAGGTTGTTCACGCGGTCGAAGGTTTTCTGGGCCAACAACAGTCCTGCCTGGGCTTTTTCCCAGAGATTCAGTGCGGCTTCCTTCTGTTGGATACGGGCGCCGGTGAGGGCTTTTTGGTCCATGGCCGATGCGGCGCTCTTCACGGCTTCGGCCTGTTGCAACTTGGCATTCAGTTCGGGGGTCGAGAGCGTGTAGAGCAGTTCGCCCTTGGTGACGTGCTGTCCCTCCTCTACTTTCATCTCCTCGATACGGCCGGGAACTTTCGACGAAGCTTTGTATGTAGTACATTCCACCGTTCCCTGGATGTACAGGGGCGTGGCCTTGCGTAAATACCAACTGATGAAGATGACGCCCAGCACGACAGCGGCGGCAATCAGAATGATCGTGACAATGGTACTTTTTTTCATGGGATTATCTATATTTACTCTTTGTCGAAATGAATGGGACGGGCGTCGGTACGGTGCAGGTAGCTGATGAACTCATCGCTGATGCCGGCGGCTTCGAGCAACTTGGCCAGTGCGACATCGTAATTGTAGGCGGTCTGCATACGCTCGGTGCGCACCTTGGCGAGATTCAGCTCGGCATCCACCAGATCGGAGGAGGAACTCATACCTTCCAGGAATGCCGCATTCTTGGCTTTGAGATACTCCTCCGCAAATGCGAGCGAAGCGTCGATCGACTTCATCTGGTTGGCATAGTTGTTCATTTGGTTGTAGAGTTTTTCGATCAGTACTGCAATGTCCTTGCCGGCTTTCATTTCCAGCACTTCCACTTGCTTGACCGTCTGTTTTGCCGCCGAATATTTGTATTCGCGGTTCAGGCCGTCGAAAATCTTGAGATTAACGCCGACACCTACTGCCCAGCGGGGCATTATTTTAGTTACCTGGTAGTTGTAGAACGAGGCTCCGCCCATCGCCGCGACCTGCGGCAGGAAATTGGCCCGTTGCAGCCGAACTCCTTCCTTGGCCAACTGGCGCTTGAGGGCTACCTGGCTGAGCAGCGGATTGAACTTGGCCGCCAGGTCTTTGTAATAGGCTACGTCTTCCAGGTTGCCGAGTACGAACATCGTCGTTACGGGCAGAACCTCTGCCTGCTGTCCGAGCGTATTATTCAGTGCACTGGCGATGGTTTCGACCTGCAACCGGGCGTTTTGAAGCTCCCGCTCCGCCTCGGCCATCTTGAATTCGACGTAAAGACGTTCGCTGTGGGGGATCATACCGTTCTGTTCGAGGGCGATCGCATCCTTCAGATGTTGGCCTACTCCATCCACTACCTGCTGGCGTACTTCGACGACCTGTCGGGCCAGCGCCAGACCGTAGTATCGCTCCACGAGCTCCGAAACCAGCGCGTTGCGGTTTTGGTTTCCCTGCTCGACTGCAGTCTTTTCGTTGATTTTCGCGGCACGGTTGGCCGTGTTGATCTTGCCGCCCATATAGATCGGCAGGGTTACCTGCCCTCCGACGAATCCGAGACTGCGGTCCTGCAATGTCAGGAACCAATCCGCTCCCATGACCGGGGTGAGAAGTTGCTGAATCTGGGGGATCAATTCGGTCGGGATCAGCCCGCTGCCGAGAATGTCGTGGGTGATGTTTCCGACAGGCCCTTTCAAATCGTTGAAGTCGAATCCGATGTCCTTGCCCAAATAGGTGTAGGCTCCGCCTACGCTGATTTGCGGCATACGCAAGCCGATCGCTGCCCGCCGTTCCTGCTGGGCGGCTTTTTCTTCGTAACGCGAGGCTTCGATGACCGGACTTCCGGAGAGGGTGATCTCCAGGGCTTCATCCAGGGAAAGTACCCGGGGCGTTTGCTCCTGAGCCGCCAGAGGTGCGGCAGCTAACAGAGCGAAAAATGAAACGATTACACGGTTCATAAAATGGTCTTCTAAATTTTTATGCGAAGATAGTGCGAATATTCGTACGTATAATTTGTTGTGGCTGTTTAGGCCAATATTCGGCGTAAAACAGAACAAAAAATAACCATGCTCCTCAATGTCCGATATGTGCGTTTATCGCTCGGACCTGACCGGACAGCGTCTCATCGACGCTGACTTCGATCCCGTGGCGACGGAGGTTCAGGGCGCCCTGGCAACAAACGAAACAGTCCGGCTCATATAGAGCAAAAACTACCCGGCGAAATTCGTGCCGAATTATCAATTCCGAGCAACTTTCCGGTTCACTTTTTCGTTCGGAGCACGGTTCCATCGAAGAATAGATGGTCGCCCCCCGCAATTCGACACCCGCTGCAAGCGCTTTCAGAATCGCTTCCTGTTCAGCGTGGTGGGTCGGAGAAGTTTCGTGAGTGTAACCCGTAAATATCTTTCGGTTAGTCGTTACAATCACTGCACCTACACAATAGGAAGAGGTCGAGGGCGTACATTTGCGGCTTTCGTCGATCGCCATTTGCAGGTAGCGGCGGTCTTCGGCGGTCCGGTCGGGCTTGATCGCATAGGTCGTGACCCGCATTCCTCCCAACGATTCGGTCGAATGCGGCGTTTGCAGATAACCGGAACCGACCTCCAAACGGGGTGCCCGGGGATCCCCCACTTTTACGGCCGGATTGACAGCCAGCCGGAAGGTATCGACCAGATTTTCGGCAAAGAACATCCGGAGCGTCGCAGCTCCTCCTTCGACCAGCAGGGAGCGAAGTCCCCGTTTTTCAAGTTCGGTAACGATCAGAGCAGCCGTGATCTCTGCGGCGGG
>OLZR01000672.1_pt1 | contig 16424 bp, 12 predicted proteins | sample 1644421 | NCBI WGS metagenome assembly OLZR01 (sample SAMEA103958132, study PRJEB25191) | human gut metagenome | biome: human-associated habitat [ENVO:00009003]; feature: intestine environment [ENVO:2100002]; material: feces | place: Germany | collected 2013/2015 | reverse complement strand
TCCACACTGACACCACGGGTGATAAATGCCCCGCCCTTGTCAGCGATCCGCTCCAGCGGTCTCTCGATACCGTCAAAGATATTATTCAGGATGCCGGGTGCCAGCGTAACCGACACTGCCGCTCCCGTACCTTCCACAAGTTCTCCCGGATGCAGTCCGGAAGTCTCCTCATACACCTGTACCGTCGTCCGGTCCTTATCCAGGGAAATGACTTCGCCAACCAGCTTTTCTTCTCCCACATGGACCATTTCCGACATCTTAAAATCCGTCTTCCCTTTCAGGTAAATGACCGGGCCGTTGATGCCATATATCTTTTCTGTCTTTCCGCTACTCACCCTTTACACCTCCCCGGAACTGGAATTTCTGGTATTCATTCTCCAGTGCACCTTTGAATGCATAGTCCACCAGGACATTCTTCTCAGGCACAACCGCACGCACCCCGCCGATAAAATCCACTTTGCTGATCGTCAGCGTCATTCCCGTACGTTCTTCCAGATATGTCTTCTTGTCTGCATCAGACGGATTGATATAGATCGTCATCGCCATCCCCGATGCAAACTGTGCTGCTTTCTCTATATAACGGATCAGAACTTCTTTATACTCTTCCGTTCTCATGAACGCCAGAAGCTTTAACTGCACTTCTTCGAACAGTTCCGTCTTAAGTTCTGTCTGCGTCTTTCCCATCTCACGTTTTAATTCAAGCTGCGCCTTTGACATTGCCATGTTCAGCTGCTGTTTCGCAGTCACACTCTCTGCACGCACTCTCGTCTCCGACTGCCGTCTGGCTTCGATCTGATGCTGTTCGAACACACTTCGAAGCGCATCCTCATGCTGCTTTACGATCGCATTCGCCTCCGCTCTTGCTTCTTCCATCGCCGCCGTCCGGATATGCGTGATCTTCTCTTCGTTTGTCAAATGTGCCACCTTCTTCCTGTCTATAATTTCAACCCTATCGCTTCATTTACATACGACGTGATAAAATCTTTCTTACGTCCGGTCCCGTGTCTGTCAGGAATCTCGATCAGAAGCGGCATCGTCCGCTCCAGCTTGATCTCGTCTATCAGGTCCGGGAATTCTCTTCCGAATTTCTCCGTCAGCAGAATCACACCTACATCCTTATCCTCCATGGCATTCTCGATCGCACACCGGAGTTCTTCTCTTTCATGTACCACGATTCCGTCTACCCCTGCGAGACGCATTCCTGTCAGAGTATCGATATTATCACTGATCAGATACATCTTCATCTTACAATTTACCTAAGATCATGAAGGAGATGATCAGTCCGTACAGACACACACCTTCTGCAAGACCTACGAAGATCAGTGACTTACCAAGTGCACTGGAATCCTCGCTGATTGCCCCAAGAGCCGCACTTGCTGCACTTGCAACGGCGATACCACCACCGACGCAGGAAAGACCGGTTGAAAGTGCTGCTGCCAGGTATCCGAATCCTGTTGCGTTCGACGCCGTATTGCCGGCTGCTTCCGCTGCCTGTACCGGATCCCCCGCAAAGAGCATGATTCCCGCGATCAGGACAGTACTAAAGAAGAAAAATACATTCGTGCCGATGGCTCTTTTATAACGCTTCTTCGTCCTCTGTCCGATCAGGAAATATCCGAATGGAATTACAATGCTAAGTAACAATGTTGCAATTAACAATAATCTAACTGTCAGGCTCATATTTTTGTCCTCCTGTAAATATATCTCTGAATTCTGTCTTATTATTTTTCCTCTACAGAACCTGCCACTGGCAGCTTCTTTCGAACGCATGGCGATTTATCCTCTGGATCACAAAATCACTTAAATCGTTTCTTTACTTTCCGTCACTCTGGCTGTGAAACGGCTTGAACTCCCGTCCGGTTCCCTTATAGAACCTGCTGAACATCTCATAATATTCCAGACGCAGTACCTGGATACCGACGACCAGACCTTCCAGTCCGCACACCAGCACATTTCCAAGCACGAACACGATCCAGTTCGTGTGTCCCGCACTTGCGCCGGATAACATCAGCACAACCTCCATCATCGCCGCATGGCTGACGGCAAATGCACCGATACGCACATAAGAAATGGTATTGGAGAAATAGCTCAGCATCGTCTCGAACAGTTCGAAGAACGCCTGCACGAAGAACATTACCTTGCCCTCTTCCATCTTCTTATGCTGCTTTGTCACCAGATTTCCCAGCGGTTCCTTGAATACGAACAAGATCACCGGAACTCCCAGGAAGATCACCATCAGGATATTACCCGGAACCTTATGTCCCGTCATGTAAAGCACGATCGTCAGCACCAGGAATCCGTAGAACACCAGTCCCGCGATTCCATTATGGGAAAATAACATATTTTCCACATCATGACTCTTGATCGAATTGATCACGTTAAAGATCATCACCAGGATATTCAGTCCCATGCCAAATGCAATGGCAACCACAAATACTGTGTTGAGCTGTCCGATAAACGGCAGGTTCGTCATCGCATCCACCGGCCTTAACCAGTGTGCCTGTATCACATCTTCGAATCCGAAGATACTTCCGAACATGAATCCAAAGAATGTTGAGAACAGTCCCGCAATGGATATGATCCCAGCCAGGTTGATCTTCTTAATCAGGTACAAAAGCCCGCCGAATACAAACAGGCATAAGCCCTGGCCAACATCCCCGAACATCGCACCAAAGATAAATGTATACGTCAGTGCCACGAACATCGTCGGATCCATCTCATCATTTGCCGGAAGCCCGTACATCCGTATGAACATCTCGAACGGCTTGAAGAACCTTGGATTCTTAAGCTTCGTCGGCGGCTCTCCGAAGAATTTCTCCTTGTCTTCTTCTACAACAACGAATACCTTATCATCATTCTTCGATTCCGCCAGGAATTTGTTCACATCATCTTCGCCCATCCATCCGCACAGGATGTAATAGTCTTCTTTATTATCTCCCTCTTCGATCCTTGCCGCCAGCTTGCGGACATCAAAGTTCGTAGCCAGTTCTTCCAGACGCTTCTTCGCACCTCGGAGCTTTGCGGCATTCTTTGCCATCAGCTCACTGATCTGTTTTTTAATCCCAGCAATCTCTTTCTGTTTTTCTTCAATTTCTTTTTCAAGCTCTTCACAGGCCTGCGCCGGCGTTCCTATGTATTCGGATGGAATTGCAATCCTTTCAAAATGTAAGGAATTGAATACCGAATCCACCTTACTGGAATCCGCATTCGATACGAAATAACATCCGTATACATAATTTTCATTCCTCGTACCTTCGATAAATACCGCATTCAGATCATCAAATAAATATTTTTCCAGACGTTTGTAATAATTCACATCTACCCGTCCGAACCGGACTTTCATATATTTATACTTTAATGATTTCTGCATATCCAGTTCCAGTGTCCGGAACGGCTCCATAATCAGAAGCTTTTCTTTGTATTCATCTACCTGCTTCTTCGTTAACTCTTTCTTCTCCAGCAGATCCAGATAGTCATGATTGACATCCCGGATCAGGTTCAGCATATCCTCCTGATTCATCGATACATCGATCCTCTGGTCTTCATCCGCTAACAGTGCGCTGAACTGTTCTGCCTTCGCAAGCGGCTCTTTGTATGGATTGACTTCCACAAAAGGCTGCAGGTTGTCGGTCGTCTTAAGCTCCGCCGCCGCATTCTCAAGCTGCATTTCGTATTTCGACAGATACACCTCGCAGACACGGTCGATGTCATTCTTCGGTCCGCTGATGCTTAAGAACTTCATCTTAACAATCATTGATTCACACCTCCTAAGTATCCTAATGTCTCTCCCTTCGTCAAACCGTAACGGATACACTCAAGGGCTGTCGTTAGTTTATAGATTTCTTCTTCTTTCAGGAACAGATACGTATTGACGATCGCGATCGAATACGGATCATTCCTTTTATCAGTCAGGTACAACTTCCGCAGGCAGTCGCGATACATCTGTTCCAGTGTTTTATCCGTCTGCATATAATTATATTTTCCTGCATAGTACGTCTTTTCCACTTCTGCTTCAAACTGTTCCAGTGTCGGCGTCTCCACCAGTGTCTTGAATTCTTCTACTTTTATCCGATAGTGGATCGGGATCGTCATCGAATAGATATCCGGCGGAAGCATATGATAATACTTCTTCGCACGGTAGATCCACTGAAGATTCAGAAGATCGATCTTCATTCCATAGTCCTTTAAGAATATCTTCTGCTCATGTCCTTTCAGAACCCGTTTTCCCTTTTTCCACATCGTAGAAAAATAATACAGATCCAATGCCAGATCATAATCAAACAGCGTTCCCGCTCCGGAATCTCTGATTCTGGCAAGCGCACCATAATATTCCGTATCCCGTAAGTTATCTACAAGCTCGTCGATATTTTTCGAAGTTATCAACCGGTCTATGGAAATTTGTGAATATCTGTCAAAAAACTCTTTCTTGTATTCCAGATCAAATGGTTTCTCATAATGATTGAACACGATCCTCAAACAGTAGTTGATCAGATCGACTTCATACCGTTTCCAGTATAATTTTAAGAACGTCTTCTGCTCCATCCCGGCAAACCGGAAGATCCTCGAATAATCATCGAACAACGACTGATACAGGATCTTCTCCACATTTCCCCTGTGATATAAGGAAACATCCATCCGCTCCACATATGGTGCATACGCCGTCTTGTCTTTCAGATATTCGATTGCTTCTGTCACTGTACCAAGACCTGCGATCGTATCATAATCTTTCTCTTTCAGAAGCTTCGCCGACATCGCACGTACCTTTGTCGTGATCCCGCTGTAAGCCATCACATTTCCCATACGCTACACCTCGATCATATGTCTTACGATTTCCTCTGCATAAATGTCATGATTTTCTTCGTATTCCCTCTTCAGATCATCAATCGCCTTCTGGTCCTTCTTCCGTTCCCGGTCCAGAACTTTCTCTACTTCCTGCTGCGACTTTGCTTTTATCTTCTCCAGTTTTTTCTGTGTCTCTTCTTCCAGGTCCCGGTCAAATTGATTCCTTTCTTCCTGTATCTGTTTTTCAATTTCACTTTTCTGCTGTCTGGCATGCTCTACGATCGCCTCCGCCGTTTCTTCCACTTCAGCTAATTTCTCAATAACAGAGTTCATAAGCCGCCCTCCTTTTTGCACATTTCACAACGAATAATTGTTACTTTTTTATCCATGTTATAATAATACACCTATTTTCTAAAATTACCACTATAATTTTGTATATATTGTATTATTTTTCTCAATTCTTCTGACAATTTCCACTTCCATTGACTTTTTCCTGCACAGACGCTAAACTAAGAACGATTTGCAAAATGTCAGAAAATCCTTGCAAATCCATTGATTATAAGGAGGAACACACATATGCGTCTTAGAAATATACCACGTGCAGAGAGCGTTCTCGAAGCCTGCAAAGAAGTTGTTAAGAATCCGGAAAGCTTATGCGGACACTGGAATCAGGAGTTCCAAAATGAACGACCACTGCATATCGAGATCGGTATGGGAAAAGGTCAGTTTCTTCTGACTCTCGCAGCCGAAAACCCACAGATCAACTACGTCGGCATCGAACGCTATTCCAGCGTCTTATTACGTGCCGTTGAGAAATTCCAGGAACTGGAAGCCGAAGGGAAAGCTCCTGCCAACATCCGATTCATCTGTATGGATGCGAATGACCTGCCGACGGTATTCGCCCCGGCGGAAGTATCCCGTATCTACCTGAACTTCTCCGATCCATGGCCAAAGGCCCGCCATGCAAGAAGAAGACTGACATCCAACGAATTTTTCAAGCTTTATGACAAAGTCCTGACTGCAGACGGAACCGTAGAATTCAAGACAGACAACCGTCCGCTCTTCGACTTTTCCGTAGAAGAACTTAAGACTTCCGAACTGTTCGTTCTGGATCAGCTTTCCTATGATCTTCATAATGACAGTAAGATGAACCAGGGAAATATTATGACCGAATATGAAGCAAAATTCTCTTCCATGGGCAATCCGATCTGCAAACTGATCGCAAAACGCAGATAAAGGAACCTCTTCCCTTTCCTTTCATATATTAATAGAGAGCATATCTTATGCTCCTGTAATCCTGTGAAAGGGTGGAAGCTTATGTTACATCTGACGACACAAAACTTTGAAAGCTTCAGGGCCTGTCACTGGCAGCTTTCTTCCGATGCACCGGCGGGTGAAAGCACGGACCATCCCGTGTTTGCCGTAGTCATGTTCTACGCCGTCTGGTGTGGAAAATGTGCAATGATGCGTCCCATTATAGAAGATCTCGAAAAAAAATATCAGAAAAAATATTCCGGCAGCATTCGCTTTTTTGAAGTAGAGACCACAGAATCCGGACTTCTCGCAGCTGAGTATCAGACAGATCTTCTTCCGACATTTCTCTTTTTCAAAGACCAGGAACTGATCGCTGTCATGCAGGGGATGATATCACAGAACGATTTTGACGCACGTCTACAGAAAATCTTTAGAAATAGTTAATTTATATTTCCTAGGAAAACATAGTTTTTTATGCTATATTTAAGAAGTAACAGGGATAAATATATTTAATAAAAAGGGGGCATGGTGAACACACCACGCATTATGAAAAATTTAAAAAGAGCATTACCAGTTGCCATGGCAGTTGTACTTGGTTCTACTGCGGCACCATTGGTCGTAAAGGCAGATTCATCTAAAGTTGTAACACTTGGAGCCAACCTGTCAGATTCACAGAAGAATTCCATGTATGAGTACTTTGGTACCTCTTCTGACAAAGCAGAAGTCATCGAAGTTACCAATGCAGATGAAAGAAAATATCTCGAAGGGGTCGCTCCGGAAGAACAGATCGGTACCCGTACCTACAGCTGTTCATATGTAGAGCCGACCACAAGCGGCGGAATCCAAGTAAAGGTTTCCAACTTAACTTATGTTACAAGTTCTATGATCTCCAGTACACTTCTTACATCCGGTGTCGAGAACTGTAACGTTATCGCTGCTTCTCCGATCGAAGTATCCGGAACAGGCGCACTGACAGGAATCATGATGGCTTATGAGAAAGCCACCGGAACAACTCTGAACGAAGATCAGAAGGCTGCCGCAACCGACGAACTTGTCACAACAGGAGATCTGGCAAATGATATCGGACAGGACAAAGCCGAAAATGTCATGAATGATGCCAAAGAAAGCGTTATTGAAGACGGCTTAAAAGATGAAAACGATATTCAGGATGCAGTGGAAGATGCTGCCAAGAATAACGATGTCACTCTGACACAGGAACAGATCGACAAGATCACTGAACTGTTAAAGAACATTTCCCAGTATGACTATGATGTCAAAGCACTGAAGAATACACTGAACAACATCGACGGAAAGAGCGAGGGATTCTTCTCCAACCTCTGGAATTCCATCAAAGGAATCTTCGGCGGCAGTGACAGCTCTGATGGCGGAATCATCAACAATACGGATGACAGTGCACTCGGCGATGATGTCGTAAGTAACAGCACACTGGATTCTTCCGACAACTCTTCTTCGAACAATTCCGACAGCGCAGATAATTCTTCCGACAGCAGTTCGGATGACAACAGCGATGACAGCGGATTCTGGGGCAAGATCAAGAAATTCTTCAAGGATCTGTTCGGCGGAAGCGATTCTAAAAAAGACAATTCAGATAAGAGCAAAAACGATGCCAATACAGAGGACAGCAAAGATACTGATGATGATCAGTCTGACGACACACAGAATGATTCTCTGAACAGTGATGCAGATTCTTCAGATGCCGGCACAACAGACAACTCTGCGGATGATTCTTCACTGAATAACAGTGCCGATGATCAGTCCGATACTCAGAGCAGCTTACCAGGCAGCAGCGAATCAGATTCTTCCAACTCTGATACGTCTGATTCCACAGCTAACGGCTCTGCCAACTAGACATAAGCATTAGCAGGTAATTATAGTAACAAACGAATTATAATGACAATACAGCAAACCTGCCACTGACAGCTTTTCTTGCATACTTTAGTATAAAAACACCGGGAAGCTTAAAAAACTTCCCGGCGTTTTTTATTTTACTTCATTCAAATTAAAATCTCTCTATTCCAAAATTTAAATAATCCTAAAATTACTCCTCTTAAAATTCAAACACAGCAACTCCGTAAGGCGGCAGCTTATAAGCAAATGAATACGGTCTTCCATCACATTCTTTTGCCTCAGCCTTGTAGATCTTCTTCCTTACCTCTCCGGTTCCGCCGTATTTTTCCTCATCACTGTTCAGAATCAACTTATACTGTTTCTTTCTCGGAACTCCGACTCTGTAATCATCTCTTGCCATCGGCGTAAAGTTGCAGACGAACAACAGATTCTTCTTTGCACCTTTGGAATGTCTCATGAAACTATAGATACTTCTGTATCCATCATCTGCATTGATCCATTCAAATCCTTCCCAGCTCTGATCCATCTCATACATCGCCTTATGACTCTTATACAGATGAAGCAACGCTTTTACCCACTCTTTCATCTGCTGATGCTCCGGCTCAGCCAACAGGAACCAGTCAAGTTCTCTTTCCTCGCTCCATTCACGAAGCTGAGCGAATTCCTGCCCCATGAAAAGAAGCTTCTTACCGGCGTGTCCCATCATGAATGCATAACCAGCTTTAAGGTTAGCATATTTATCAAATCCCAGTCCCGGCATCTTATTAAGCATCGAACACTTAAGATGTACCACTTCATCATGCGACAATACCAAGATATAATTCTCACTGTATGCATAACTCATGGCAAATGTCATCAGATGATGATTATCCTTACGGAAATATGGATCCAGCTTCATATATTCCGTGAAATCGTGCATCCATCCCATATTCCACTTCAGGCTGAAACCTAAACCGCCTTCTTCCACATCACCGGTAACCTTCGGCCATGCTGTAGATTCTTCTGCGATCATGAGTGCTCCCGGATTTCTTCCAAGAACAACAGAGTTCAAATGTTTGAAGAAATCAATCACTTCAAGGTTCTTATTCTCACCATACTTATTCGCTACCCATTCGCCATCTTTCCGTCCATAATCCAGATATAACATAGACGCAACAGCATCTACACGAAGTCCGTCTATATGGAATTTTTCAATCCAGAACAATGCATTGGAGATCAGGAAATTGCGGACTTCATTTTTTCCAAAGTCAAACACTTTTGTTCCCCAGTCCGGATGTTCTCCAAGTCTTGGATCTGCATATTCATACGTCGCAGTTCCGTCAAAATCAGCAAGTCCATGTGCATCCTTCGGGAAATGGGCCGGTACCCAGTCCAGAATGATACCGATCTTATTTCTATGCAGATAATTGATCATCCATGCGAAATCTTCCGGTGTTCCATACCGGGATGTCGGTGCATAATAACCAGTCACCTGATATCCCCAGGAACCGTCAAACGGATGCTCCGCGATCCCCATCAGCTCCACATGTGTATAACCCATTTCTTTAATATATTTGGTAATTGCTCTGGCAAACTCTCTATATGTATAGAAACCTTCATCTTCCCGTCCCGGATGGCGCATCCAGGAACCAATATGTGCCTCATAGATAGACATCGGCTTATGCTTATGATTCCAGGTCTTTCTGTGGGTCATCCATTCTGTATCCGTCCATTTTATATTCTCGATATCTGTAACTCTGGATGCTGTTCCAGGTCTTAATTCCGCATAATTGGCATATGGATCTGCCTTAAATATCTGTTCTCCCGAATAAGTCTCAATACAATACTTATACATCTGATTTTTCTTCACACCAGGTATAAAACAGGTATAGATTCCCAGAGGTTCTTCTCTCTTCATCGGGTTCGCCTCTGTATCCCATTCATTGAACTCTCCGACTACCGAAACTGCCTGTGCATGCGGTGCCCATACCGCAAAATACACACCTTTTTGTTTTCCGTCCTGTACCAGATGTGCACCCAGCTTCTTATAAATCTCGTAATGATTGCCCTGTCCGAAAAGGTATTGATCCAGCTCGCCTATTTCATACGGTTTCTTCTTTTTTTCAGCCATAATTACCCCTCGCATTCTGTTGCATATTTATAACAACATTATACTTTACAAAAGGGCAAAAAGAAAGAGTTTTGACAGTTTAGTTTGTCAAAACTCTTCCAAAATCTGACTTAAATTTTAAAATCTTCTTCTTTCAGAATAATTCTGTCAGAATCATCTGTTCCCTTACCAAATACTCTTCGTGCAAGGTGTTTTACATTTGCTTTCTGTGAATGAGCAATTGCTTCATCCATGATCTCTTTAACTTCTGCAACAGATACTGCATGGTCTTCTCTTTGCATTACATCGATACGGCTGTACAGTGCAAGGATTCCCATCTCATCCAGTTTATATCCATTCTCTTTCGCATATGTCTGACCGAATGTTACCAGTTCATCATTAATGAACACCGGAAGTTCCAGTTTCGAACTGAATTTCTTCTTGAATTCCGGATTAGCTGTCATCAGACGCTCCAGAGGTTTTCTCTGATCTTCCAGTACGAAAAGTAATTCACCTGTCTTCTTTTCCATCAGATAATTAAGTTCTTTTACCGTTCTTGAATTCAGCTTGCCAGCATGTTCAATGATGATTGCTCCTCCACGAAGCTTCTGGATGATATTCGTAAGTTCTTTCTTATTCAAAGACTCACCTGTAACGATCGCTACTTTACCCTGTTTCAGATTTCTCTGTTTCTGGATTGCTTTTACGATATCAACCGCAAGAACTGTTTTACCAGATCCTTTTCTTCCGATTACCAGAAGGTTTCCTGTCTTGGAAGTACCCTCTCTCTGGGCACGTCTGTCATTATCAAGAACCTCTACGATCTGTTCACTCATTCCTCTTACCGGAACGAAATATGAGAATAACTTCTTCTGTTCTTCCGTAAGTCCTGCCTTTAATCCGATTTCACTCGTTGCACTCAGATCATATCTTCCTGTTACAACGAATCCGGTATCAAATGGAACTCCACCTTTTGACTTTTTAATTCTTGCCTGGATCTCTTCTTCGGATGGCTCTTCAATCTCTAATTCTTCTGTGTCATCCTCATCTTCGATCTCTTCTTCGTCAAAATCTTCTTCCTCAAAGTCGCCTTCGTCAAAGTCTCCTTCATCAAGATCCTCTTCCTCAAAGTCAGCTTCGTCAAAATCTTCCCCTTCAAGGTCTTCGCCAAAATCAAGCTCTTCGTCATCGTCGATCTCTTCTTCGTCGAAATCCTCTTCGTCCATATCTTCTTCAAAGTCGCCTTCGTCAAAATCGGTTTCTTCATCATCTATGTCTTCAAAGTCGTCTTCGTCAAAATCGGCCTCTTCAAGTTCTTCCTCGTCAAGATCTTCTTCCTCAAAGTCAGCTTCGTCAAAGTCTTCCTCGTCGAAATCTTCTTCCTCAAAGTCGCCTTCGTCAAAGTCTTCTCCTTCAAGATCTTCTTCCTCAAAGTCGCCTTCGTCAAAGTCTTCCCCTTCAAGATCCTCTTCCTCAAAGTCGGCTTCGTCAAAATCACCTTCCTCGAAACTGCTTCCGTTCATATCCAGTCCGGCAAGCTCATCTTCGATTCCTTCTATGAAATCTTCATCCATTCCCGGACCGTCTTCAAGTTCTTCCTCATAAATCTCATCTTCGGAATCTTCATTTTCACTCTCCATCTCTTCCATCAGACGGACAATGTCATCCGGTATTCTCTGTGTATTTCTTTCAGATTCTTTCTCGTCGGCTGCCTCTTCCTCAGCTTTTCTTGCTGCCTCTTCCTCGGCCTTTCTTCTGGCCTCTTCTTCGGCTGCTCTTCTTGCTTCTTCTTCAGCCTTTCTTCTGGCCTCTTCTTCGGCTGCTTTTCTTGCTGCCTCTTCCTCAGCTTTTCTTCTGGCTTCTTCCTCAGCTGCTTTTCTTGCTGCCTCTTCTTCAGCTTTTCTTCTGGCCTCTGCTTCAGCTGCTTTTCTTTCTACTTCTTTGCGCTCTTCTTCCTGACGGATTCTTGCCTGTTCTCTTTCCTTCTGGAGACGCTCCTCATCTTTGGCTTTCTGCTTTGCAATCGCCTCTTCATGATCTTTCTGTTTTGCTTCCCATTTCTGAAGGATATCATCGATCATCATCTGACCGTTTGCCAGGATTTCATCCTCGCGCTCTTTCATTGCTTCTTCTTCAATATTAATACCGCTTGCAACAGCAACACCCTGTGCCAGAGCTTCTTCTAATGTGGCCCCCGTAACTACCTGTTTGATTGCTGATGCATGCTCTTCAGGTGTCTCAACAGATGCTTCCGGTTCTTCTTCCCTGTACATCGGAGTCTCTTCCACTGCTGCAGTTGCTTCCGGTACAACTTCCTCCGGTACGACATCTGCCTGTGCGGCTTCCTCCGGTATTTCAAACTCTTCCTGCATCGGAACCGGCTCCGGCGGAATCTCCTGTACTTGTGCATCATCTATTCTCTGCACCGTACTTTCCTGTACCTCTTCCTCAGAACCTTCATCATATTCATTCTCATCGTCAACTTCTTCCAATGTTGACTCCGTCTGTTTTACAGGTTCCGGCTGCTTCTTTACTGCTCCCGGACGGCTGTCATATTTTTCCTGCTGAAGCGGCGTCAGTGGCTTATACTTCATCTTAAGTTCCATCGCCAGGTATACATACTTTCCTTCGCTGAACCAAAGAATCAGGTCATCACATTCTTCCAGACATTCCGCAGTCATTCCCGCCTCATCATATAACTTGGCAAGTTCATATGCCCATTTTTCAATATATTCCGCTTTTTTAAATTCTTCCAACGCCGCAATCTGATCCGAAAGTGCTGCTCCCTGAGTTCTCAGGATCTTATACTTCAGGATATATTGATTCGGGTCTTTTGGCGCCAGCTTAACAAACTCTTCATAACAGTCTGTCGCTTCTCTAATATCCTTAATCTTTAATGCCAATGTACCTAATCGATATACGATTTTACGGCTTCCCGGTGCTCTGTCAAATGCCAGGAATAAGATATCTCTCCCTTTCTTAAATTCTCCGTTATATTCATAAATCTCACTTACCGTATTAAGCATAGAAGCGTTCTTTACTCTTCGCCAGTCTATACTTTCAGCAATATCCATTGCTTTCTGGTATTCCTTTTTTTCCAGATGATCAAGCATCTGCTCGGTCTTTACCCTATATTCATATTTATCCAATATTTCTCACCTCAAATATTTATTTTAAAAAAGCGTATTTCCCTACAATTTTACTTATATAAGTTTATCATATGACCTGTCTATTGTCAAAATATCCGGTTAAATATGTTAAAAAAATATTACAAAAGTTACAAAAGTTTATAATTTATTGTCGGCAGCTTCTTCCGAATGCATGGCAATGCCGAGAACCTGCCACTGGCAGCTCCTTACGAACGCATGGCGATAAAAAAACAGCCATCATAATTCTTTTTATTATGATGGCTGTTACATATTCAATTTTATCATATACTTTTCATTTGTTTCGGAGAATTAATTATTATTTTATTCCCTGACGCCTTTTTATGTATTTCAATGATCTTTTACTCATTGTCCTACATGTTCATTCAAATCTACTATTCATGTTTCTTTACACATTTTAATAATATATTTAAATATATGGTATTATGTTCAATATGTTTACAGTTTTTTTATTTTTATTATCCGGTTTTATTTTCTCCGTTTATTTTATCTGAATCTCCTCTACCGGCCTTTTTATCTATTATTATAAAGGCTTACTCTATGGGAATTTTTGACTGTCATACCACTAACATATTGATTCGATGATTCTACTGTGTCCATTGGATTAAGCCTCCTTTTCATAAATTTCCAATCAACATATCTCACCGACATATGAAATATTTTTTATCCTTATAAACTTTTTTCATTCTTTATACACATAAGATATAAATGATATTTATTACCTTGTCTCTTTCATTAAGATTATTCCTATATCCCCGTGATATCATTTTATAATCTTACCTCATCCATTCTCTATCTTTACAATATACTTTACGATATCTAATATTCGATGCATTACCAAATACTTTATACCTATATATGCATTTTAGATTTCTAAATGAATCGGAACTCTGATAATAAAAATTCTCTTATAAAATATATGCTATAGAATTTTCAAGATTCCCTTTCTCGTCAGGAATTCTTTTTGTTTATTTCGGATTTCCTTTGGATTGATTACATAATATCATCCGCATTTTGTTTTGTCAATACTTTTTGCGATTATTTTCTTTTATTTTTCATTATTTTATTTTTTACATTAAATTGTCTGATTTTTATATATTTATTTTAATGTTTGCACAATACTATACAGTTTCTCTGTAACCATATTTGTCAACATATCACCTTTTCAATTGTTAACCGTGCCAAACACATAGTTGACATTTTGCACATTTCATTTTATACTGCTTTTATATTTTGATATGAATCTAAAGGAAAGGAGTTCTGCCAGCCGGCAGACAATTACTACTATGAATAACACAGCAAACAGCACAACAACGAAAAGACTCTCCACCCGTAAACTGGTTCTGATCGCCCTGATGACTGCGATCACCTGTATCTTCGCTCCTATGGCGATTCCGATCCCTGTCAGTCCGGTACCGATCAGTCTTACCAACCTGGTGATCATGATCAGTATCTATGTACTTGGATTTAAAGATGCAACGATCAGCTATATCGTATATCTGTTACTTGGCCTTGTCGGTCTTCCTGTATTCACCGGCGGATTAGGTAAGCTTGCAGGTCCTACCGGCGGATATCTGATTGGTTTTATCTTCCTCGCACTGATCGCAGGACTGTTCGTTGACAAATTTCCAAAGAACAGAATCCTGGCCGTTGTCGGTATGCTCATCGGTATGGCGATCACTTATATCTTCGGTACAGAGTGGCTTGCAATTCAGTTAAAAATGTCCTTTGTTGCAGCACTTTCTGTCGGAGTTATCCCTTATCTTGCCGGTGACGCAGTGAAGATTATCATTGCGATCATTGTCGGACCTGTGCTTCGCAGCCGTCTGAGTCATATGCAGTAACAGTTACATCTACAGAACTTGCCACTGGCAGCTTCTCTTGCATACTTTGGTATCTAAAAAACACACAATACCGATTATATGATTCCTTCTGTTTCGGTATTGTGTGTTTTATTTTCCCTTCTGGAACCTCGACTATAAAACTTCCGGTTTTACAATATAATATCTCCCATTTTCTTGCCGGTATCCATATCATAAGCCTCGATAATATTTCCACTGATCACGTATAATGTATCTTCTATATAAATCCCCCGGATACCTTGCGAAGTATTTCCATTAATCTCTTCTTTCAGGATTGTTTCAAACTTTTTCTCTTTTCCATTATAAGTCAGCAGGCAGTACGTTTCCCCATTCTGGCTGTAGCCGGAGAACCCGATCCTATTTTTCTGCTGATCGGCAAGAACGGATTTGTAATCGTATGCTGCATTTGTTCCATACAGATCATCCAATACAAGGGTTGATTCTTCTTTTACATCCGTTCTGTCTGTAATATCGAACATGGTGATTTTTACACCTTCCGACACCCCTGATTCTTCATCGGTTGACATGCCGATTCCAAGTAATTTATCTTCTCCATAGAAATGCAGATATTCTGAAAATCCCGGGATTTTTAATTTGCCGAGGATCTTTGGTTTCTCCGGATTGGACAGATCCACGCTGAACAACGGGTCTACCTGCTCATATGTCACGAAATATCCTGCCTCTTTCATGAATCTTGCAGAATAGATGGATTCCCCTTTTGCCAGATTCTCGATAGAACTAATCTTATCCAATTTCTTATCTAAGATTGTTACCAGATTTTCATCATCATTGGTTGTAAATAATCTTAAGTTTCCTTTATATTCATCCAGTGAAAATGTATCATTCAGATATCCTTTTACTTTTCCCTGAGCTACGGCCTTTAGCTTGCCCTTTCTATAAGAAATCTTGCGAAGTGTCGTCACAGTCTGATTATCCTGCTGCCATTCTGATTCATAATAGTAGATATTTTTTCCACTTACATACATTTGACCGCCTTCGGAGAGAATTGCCTTATTATCCACTGTTTTATCCGGTTTGCTGATGTCCACGGAACTGATCACTTCATACATTGTTCCACAATTCACCGGCGGCAGACAGATACTGGTCTGGCTCATCTCTTTGCCATTCACCAGAGGCACATAGGTGACCGGTTTATCTTTGACCATGTCGCCACCTGTATAGTATTCACTGAACAGATACAGATATCCGTCTTCCATACGAGACGAATTGTAAGTACCACTCTGTGTTACCTCGCCTTCTTTTACCGGCTTTTTAATATCGCGGATGTCATAAGTGACCGCCGCTGTTTTAGTCTGATTCCAGGTATCTGTGTTCGTCTGCTTTTTGTTACTTTTATCTGCACATTCTTTCTGACATACAGCCACCAGTTTCTTTTGATCT
>OLZR01000669.1_pt1 | contig 16488 bp, 16 predicted proteins | sample 1644421 | NCBI WGS metagenome assembly OLZR01 (sample SAMEA103958132, study PRJEB25191) | human gut metagenome | biome: human-associated habitat [ENVO:00009003]; feature: intestine environment [ENVO:2100002]; material: feces | place: Germany | collected 2013/2015 | reverse complement strand
CGTCCGCGAGTTCAAGTCGGACCGCATGACTGGTAGTGCGGAAGCGTACACCTATTTGGGTACGGTGGACTACGTGAAGCACACGGGCAGCAGGCCGATGAATATCACATGGCAGTTGGACCGCCCGATCCAAGCGAAGTTTTTGAAGAAAACGAATAAGTTGGTAGTGGGATAAAACAATTGTGACACAAGGGAGGGATGAGCGTGTTTTTTGTCTTTGAGCGCCAACCGCCAAATACAGCGGATTACAAGAGTTCTGTTTTATTGATTAAAGACCGCTGGGATGATTGGTTTAAGTATGAAACTCAGTTTTTCATGTCATACGTTGATATGATGGGGGAATCTCATGATATCGGAGCTGTAAAAATAGGACAAGAGAACATGGAGAAGGGCCAGCGTTCTCCAGCCCTACCAGTTCAATTTAACCAGCTTCCTGCGGATTGTTTCTCTTTAGGCCAAAGCGATTTTTATTATGAAAATATCAATCATTTGGGCGACGGAATCAGAGAGCAAATTTTAGCAAATATGCGAGATTTAGCGTATGATCCGGACCTATATGCTGTAGTTCGAAATCAAGAGGTAACTCGCATATCACTTATGCGTGATGTTACACATTTTATGATTACACACCAGTACCAACGTATAGCCCAAGGAAACGCAAGATTAACCAATTATGAAATTGAATATACTTATCCAGTTGTGGAAGGACTGTGTGAAACCAAACTAAATTTCAACGTTGTTCCGGATTCAAATCCTCCTACGAATATTCATGTTGTGATAGGACGTAACAATGTCGGAAAAACATACCTAATAAAGAATATTCTTTCTTCGATTTATTCTATCGATGACGGTATTGATCATGGTATACTGCGTGCAACCAATGATTCTACAGGGCGATTGGTGCGAGCTCGAAAGCAGGTGTTTGCCAATGTGCTTTGTGTTTCTTTTAGTCCATTTGACGATTATTCTGATATTTTGTATCGTGTATCAAATAAAAAAGCTATGCCGTTTACCTATATAGGTCTTAGGCAAACTTTTCCTAGTACCGATAATATTACGGACGCAGGAGTAAAAGGGGTTAAGGATGCTATTGGGTCAATCTCCTTATCAGATATATTAAGTAATGACTTCTACAAGAGCTTAAAAAACTGCATACATTCTCAAAGAAAACTCGAAATGATTAATAAGACTATTAGCGTATTAGAGTCAGACCCGGTATTTGCACGCTCGGATTTAAAACATTTAATTGATGTGGGGAAAAGTATACCAGAATCTGACTTACAAGAAAGGACATGGGCTGTATTTAAAAGATTGAGTTCTGGTCACCAAGTTATCATGCTCACACTCGTGCAGTTGATAGCGTACCTTACCGAGCGAACATTTGTGATATTGGATGAGCCGGAGAACCATCTGCATCCTCCGCTTTTGGCTGCTTTCATAAGGGCTTTGTCAGAACTGCTAATTAGCTATAATGGCGTTGCCTTGATAGCCACACACTCACCAGTGATTTTGCAGGAGGTTCCGAGGAAATGTGCTTGGAAGCTTAATCGAAATGGTAATGAAGTGACTGTGAGCAGGTTGGAAATAGAATCATTTGGTGCAACAATAGGCGCCTTAACAAGGGAAGTATTTGGGTTAGAAGTGCGGCAATCGGGTTTTCATAAAATGCTTTGTGACGAAGTAAATAAGGGACTCGGCTATAGCGAAATTAAAGACTTGTTCCATAATGAATTGGGGGATGAGGCATTAGCGCTTTTGAGGACCTTAATAGTACTTAGAGATGAAGATAAAAAATGAGACATTTACAAAAACCTCAAATTTCGACAGAAGATATTCTTAATGATTGTGTAGCTTCATATCGCAAGGAAACTCGTGATGGAATAAAAAATAGGTTGCATGTATCTATCAGTGTAATCTGCGATGAAAGCCGGATTTATGACGAAGAAGCTTCACGACATAATTGGTCTGCCTTTCAGCCACATACCATGGTAAATAAAACTCTTTCTAAAGAAGATATGTGTGATATATATGACTCAAGATTTGTAAAGGTTGAGAGGATAAAAAACAAATACTACGATCACCTGATGTCACTTGCAAATACAGGGAAATGTCCCATATGCGGGATCGGACAAGCATCAACCTTAGATCATTATTTAGCGAAAACGATCTATCCGACATATGCAGTTACACCGTATAACTTAGTCCCGGTCTGTAAGGATTGTAATTTTGCAAAGAGTGATTCAATAATGATTCCAGATAGTGCACCATTGCATCCTTATTACGATGAGATAGATTCCATAAATTGGCTTAATGCACGACTTACCGAAAGGGACGAAGGGATTGTGGCTGAATTTTCAGTAAGCCAAGATTTACAAAAGTCGGATTTTTGTTTGTACCAGCGGCTAAAAAGACATATGGATTTGTATCATCTAAATAAAGCATATGCAATACAGGCGACTACAGAAATAGCTGAAAATCTGCCGTTTTGGAAGAAAAAATATAAAGAGTGGGGGCGAGAAGAATTTAAGACGTATTTGACAGAATTATTAGCCGCAAAAGAATCATTTCAATATAATACATGGAATACCGCGTTATTAAGAGCTCTGATCGAGAATATTGATATTGTTGTTAGTGAAGAATGAGAGCCCCATAAAGAGAATATGCAACAAAATTGAATTAGGATTTACCTTTATCTATATAAAGAACTTTGTAACAATGTTGACAGCAGAACTTCGCCCCATTATACCCTTGATTTTGAGGGTATAATGGGGGTATAATTCTGCATAGAATAGTATCTCAAAGGAGGTGCGCTATGGACTTATCCGAGATGCAGACCCGCGTGGCGGAGCTGGAGCAGCAGATTGCAAATCTGCCCGCTGGCTCTGTTACGAAGAAAACCGTCAACGGCAAGGAGTATTTTTACCACCGTTGGACGGAGAACAAAAAGCGGCGGGAGAAGTATGTTCCTGCGGACGAATTGGAGAATTTCCGTGCTCAGGTCGAGCGTCGGAAGGCGCTGGAACAGGAGCTGAAAGCGCTGAAAAAGCAGCTGCCCAAGGCGAAATCTGCGAACCTTTCTGCGTTTACCACCAATGTCCGCACCGGCGGGGCTCTGCATTCCTTTGCGGCACCTGTTCGCGGCTATCGCAGGCGCGAGTGCTTCCGGCAGCTACATGATTTTGTCTACGGCGAGCCGCAGGACAAGGTGTTCATCCTCTACGGTCTGCGCCGGACGGGAAAAACCACCATGATCCGCCAGATTTTTGCAGAGATGAGCGACGCAGAACTGTCTAAAACGGCGTTCATTCAGATCACCGCAAAAGACACGCTGGCAGATGTGAACCGTGACCTTAAGGCGCTGGAAGCGCAGGGCTTCCGCTATGTGTTTCTTGATGAAGTGACGCTGATGGAGGATTTCATCGAGGGCGCGGCGCTGTTTTCTGATGTGTTCGCGGCCTGCGGTATGAAGATCGTGCTCTCCGGCACGGACTCGCTGGGTTTCCTCTTTACAGAGGACGAGCAGCTCTATGACCGCTGCATCCTGCTACACACCACATTCATCCCTTACCGCGAGTTTGAATCTGTCCTCGGCATCCACGGCATCGACGAGTATATCTGCTACGGCGGCACCATGAGTCTCGGCGGCGTCCACTACAACGAGACCTCCACGTTTGCCAGCAAGGAAAGCACCGACGAATACGTGGATACCGCCATTGCCCGCAACATCCAGCACTCCCTGCGTTGCTATCAGTACGAGGGCCATTTCCGCCATCTGCGGGATTTATACGAGAAGGGCGAGTTGACCAGTGCCATTAACCGTGTGGTGGAGGATATCAACCACCGCTTCACGCTGGAGGTGTTGTCGCAGGATTGGAAGTCCCATGACCTTGGCATTTCCGCCAGCAACCTGCGCCGAGATCGGAGGAACCCGACGGACATCCTCGACCGCATCGACCTTGCGCTTGTCACCGACAATCTGCGGAAGCTGCTGGAAATTCGCAACAGGGCAGAGCAGACCGTAGCGCTGGACGATGTTCACGCGGCGGAGATTAAGGAATATCTGGACTTGCTGGACTTAACGCGGGAGATCGACGTGCTGCACCTGCCGGATGTCAGCACGAAGTCCAGCCGCACGGTGATCGCACAGCCGGGACTCCGCTATGCGCAGGCGGATGCTTTGATCCGCAGTCTGCTGCTGGATGAGACGTTCAGTGCCCTGTCTCTGGCGGAGCGTACTGCCGTGCAGCAGCGCATCCTGACCGAGATCAAGGGGCGGATGTTGGAGGACATCGTTCTGCTGGAAACCAAGCTGGCAAACCCCAAGAAGCAGGTATTTGTCCTGCAATTTCCCGTGGGCGAATTTGATATGGTGGTGTTTGACCCGGAGGTAGGCTCCTGCCGGATTTTCGAGATCAAGCACAGCGAAGAAGCTGTCCCGCAGCAGTATCGCCATTTGATCGACGAGCAAAAATGCGCCCAGACCGAGCACCGCTACGGCCCGATCACCGGAAAGTTCGTCCTCTATCGCGGGGAAAGCCAAGTGATAGACGGCATTTCGTATCAGAACGTGGAAGAATATCTGAGAAACCTTGCATAACAAAACCGCCGTCCCGATTTTTCGTTCGGGCGGCGGTTTTATACGGGCACAAAATCGGGTAAACTTGTCGTATGACAAGTTTGTTTGCGATTTCAACTTGACGTGCGACAAGTGGTGAGGTTCTGAAACGAAACCGGCAGTGAATATGAGCTATACCCCATTATGTCTTCCGCCGGAATGGCATAATGGGGTATAAAGCTTTCTAATGAAATCTCACCATATGATATACGGTCGTGGTGTACCTTCTAATAAAAAATTCAAGATTGCCCGGAAGAGCGGGTCGTCCCATGCTGCCAAGAGGCCTTCCGATAAGTGGTTGAAAAGTTTGAAATTATGAATAGCACACAGAGTGTCATCGAACATAGCCTGTAGCGATTTGTCGTTGCGTTTTGGCGCTATTAATTCAAATATTTTAGCCATATAAATCTTCATATGCTTTTTGCGCATAAGTATCTGTCATACCAGCAATATAATCACAGATAACTCGCATTAAAATTAATAGTTCTTTCTTCTGATCAGTTCGTAGTTTTTTTATGATAGAAGAAAAGTTATCTCTTATTTTTCCGATGCCTTCAACTTTGGCTGTTTGGAGCAGTATCTTTTGAGAATACACTGTTGGGTCATATGCAATCAAGAATTCAAGTACACAATGATTCGGTAGTTGTTGAGGTGAGTGATAGTACGCTTGGAATAGTTTTCGAATTACATATTTTCCTTTTGCATCTGCGCTCTGTATATCGTAAGATGACAAGACTCTACTCGTGATTGTTGCCTTAAAATCTTTTGCGCATTCAACAAAGTTCGACGTCTTCTCTGCAGTATCATACGCAATTAAATTGACGATTCTAGGATCATCAGGTTGGTGTGTTTTTATATAATCAGCAAACGAGTTCTGCGTTAATTTTTCATTGTAGATGAAAGAATTGATATTTACAACAGAGGCGCGTAACAAATTTGTGACAAACATATTTACAATTATTCTAGAAATGATTGCGATAAATGCCTCTGTATCTAAGGCGATGGCATCCTTTAATTGCTTCTTATCTCCAGGTCGTAAATAATCTTTAAAGTTAGTCTTAATAATTTTTACAATTTCCTCTTTTGAAATTAATCCACCACGAATAGCATCTTCGACATCATGGTGTCGTTGTGCAATTTCGTCCGCTTCTGCAACAACAAAGCTCTCCAAAGACCAAGCAGGTGTTTTTTTTGTTAAACAGCAGCCTTTTCTCAAATAGTCTTCGTAGTAGAACAACTGATCGTGATTAGGAAGCCTCCCTTCGGCATACTTAGCTCTTGAATGAGCTTGTATTCCATACAAGGTAAAATTAGTCAAGTCCAATCCATGATCACCATAATTTTTTTCAAGAGCCATTGCGGTTTTTAAACTTTGCAGATTGTGCTTAAACCCCAAGTAGGGAAGAAGTTCTTTGGCTAGGTGCTCATCTTTTTTTACATTGAGTGGGCATTCTTTCCCAAGTATATGTTCTTCTTCGGGTGTCATTATTTCATGTAGCATTCGTTCGCCGACATGGCCAAAAGGCGTATGACCGAGGTCGTGTCCAAGTGCAATTGCTTCAACCAGGTCAGTATCCAACCGCAAGGGACCGGCGATTGAACGAGCAATTTGTGAAACTTCTAAAGTATGCGTTAGCCTTGTCCTTCGGTGATCATCAACACCGGACAAGTAAACCTGAGTTTTTCCTGCTAACCGACGGAAGGCTTTTGAATAAAGAATTCTATCCCTATCTCGCATAAACTCTGTTCGATACAGTTGTTTTGTCTTTAACCCACTTTCTCTTGTAGCTAAATTTAATGGAGCTCGTAAGGAGTAAATAGGTTTTTTCTTTCGTTGAAGTTGCTCTAATGTGTATTCCATATTGTTCCCTCCTCTTTATACTTTTGGGGCAATGTCACGATACATTTTGTAAGCCCAATGACTCTCTTCTTGGCGTTTTACTAGCTTTCCCTCGTTCGCCAGCCCAGCCAAAATTCTATTGGCCGTCGCTGCCGAAACCCCGAACAGCTCCCGCACATCGGCATTCATGATATACTCATGCGTCTGCAAGAACTGCTCAATCATCTGCCAGCGCAGGACTTTCTTGTCCATCGATGGATCAACTCCAGCTCATAGTGGAACACGCAGCTTCGGATCAGCATGTGCAGGTCGCTGTGCTTTGCCCAATTCAGCAGTTCCACGACCAAATCAGGCACATATTGCGGCAGCGTGCCAAAATGCAGGACATGTCCCTCCTGATCTACAACACCGACGGGCCGCGTGCGGAACATGCCGGATTCTTCTACAAGTCCGCGGGTCATAATACCGTGAGCGGTCAGCAAATCGTCCACGGAATACGGATCAAGCTCGTCCAAGCGCTCGTAAATCTCATAAGCGTTTTTGACTTCGGCAATGTCCTTGGGCGGAGCCAGAACATGTTTGCCATTCAGAACGGCAGTGGCCTGTTCCAGACTCAGGGTGTTCTGCTCGATGGCAAGGGAGCCGTGAATGGTTCGGATCCGATTGGTGCGGCGCAGATTGGGGTTACTGGAAAGATGATCGTGCGCAGAAAGTCTGCCGGTCAGCTCTGAAATTTCTGCAACCTCATCAATGATTTTGTTTGTAATTTGAAAAGGCGGCTGTTTGTTTTTCATGAGCACCTCACAGCGTAGTTTGATTGCCCATATTATAACATGCATCGCTCATTTCATCAATCATATTTTGAGCTTGCATGAGCGATGCCCTCAAAACTGCATCATTTAGGGTGCGAAAGCCTCTGTTTTTTTCTCTCAGACCGCCGCAAACTGGTGGGCGTGGATGTTTTCTTATGGAACACATCCGAGAGGCAAAACGGAGGCTTTTTCGTGGAAATCAACACTTTTCAAAAACCGGAAAGAGAGAACATTTTCGCAGAAATATTTCAGATTCTTCTCTCGGTACCTTTTCAAATGGATTCCAATACGTTATAATATATCTACCAACCTAACGAATGGTGCGAGGTGCCGCCATGAAAACGAAAGATACGCCGAAGCAATACGTTATCTACTCCCGCAAGTCCAAATTCACCGGCAAGGGCGAGAGCATCGAGAACCAGATCGAGCTGTGCCGCCAGTACAGCGCCATGCACTTTGGCGAGGATGCGGCAGAAAAGGCGCTGTCCAACGAGGACGAGCGCGAGGAGCATCTGAAGCGCGAGCGCATGCCGCGTCGTGTCGAGGAGGCCGAGCAGCGTGTGGGCGTGAGGACGCCGAGGTCGGCGGACAAGGACACGCAGTTCAGCGAGTAGCCGAAAAGATGAGGGAGCAGCGTCAAGCTGCTCCCTTTCTCAAGTCCCCGCTCGCGGGCTACGAAGAGACCTTCAGAAGGGCTGTTGATGGACGTACACGCAAGGGGCGGAAAATCGGGGTTTTCGTCGACCGCTCATTTATGAGACGGATTCGGAATGCGTGGCGGAACGGACGGAGCGAAGCGAGGGCGTGAAGCCCGTTTGGAGACCAGCAAAAGCCCAGATAGAGCCCCGAAAGTGGCAGTTGAACACACATTTGTCGGCTCATATAATTAAATATGGAAATACGCAATTGATTAAATACATAGCGAGGTGAGGATATGAAGACGATTCTGGTATGCAATCAGAAGGGCGGCGTTGGCAAGTCCTTGGTCGCTGACGAGATTGCCTTCTCCTTCGAGCGCTCCGGTATCCCTGTGAGCTTCTACGACTTGGACACGCAGGGCGGCACGTTGCACAAGACGCATGAGGAGGATGGTGCGCAGGTCGCCGTGGTGGACACGCCGGGAGCCTTGCAGGAGGGACTGGCGGACTGGCTGAAGGAGGCGGACGTGGTGGTCATCCCGACCAGAACCACGTCAAGGGACATCGAGCCGCTGATGCGCATGCGCAAGGCGGTGTTCAAGAACGGCCACGCGAAGATTGTCTACGTGATGAACGGGTGGAACCGCTTCAAGGCGTCCCGCGACTTCATGGAGTGGTTCGAGGGTCTGGCGGGCGACCAGACGGTGGCCACGCTGCCCCAGTCCGAGGCGTTCGTTCAGGCGGGAGCCGCCGGCAAGTCCGTGGTCGAGTTCGACCGACGCGGCAAGGCTGCGAAGGCGACTCTTGCTCTGGTGGGCACGGTGCGCGAGGCTGCGGGATTCTCGAAGGAATAACCGCAGGTCAGAGGCGTTATCCATCTGGACAAATGCGTCTCGATGATGTATAATTGTGCAAATATGTAAATGATTAAAGGAGGTCGAGCCATGGCGAATATGTTCGAGAAATACGCTGCCGACCGCGAGGCCGAGCAGAAGAAGATAGAGAAGGCCGTTGTCGCCGACACGACGGCGGACGAGAAGCGTACGACGCTCTCGCTGTCGCTCACCGTGAGCGATAAGAAGGCGCTCAAGATGATGGCTGCGGAGCGCGAGACGACGATTGCCGCGATCATCCATGAGTGGGTGCAGGAGCATCAGAAGGAGGTGGAGAAGTAAATGGAGCGAATTGACATTATTGATGCGGTTGGTCGTGAATACCACACCGCTAATATCGAAAATGGCGAGTTTAGCTATCCGAAAGCGTTCAAGGAAAAGAACCTTGATTTTGAGCCGATTCACAAGAAGAAGGGTGGCGGCTCTTGGCAGTTCCTCGACATCCGTTTTGAGTTGGATGGCGTTTCGCTGCTTATTGAAACGAAAAACGACGCTGACAAGTGGCCGACGGTCGAAGAGCAGATTGCGGCATACGTTGAATACGAGAAGCGCCTTACTGGCAACAAGATTATCGCGATGGTTGCCAATACCACCGACGACCGCATTATTGTTTGGAAGTCTGAGGTCGAGGACGATAGAAAACTCGACACAGAGGAAGCCATTCGCACGATGTCCGAATACGTGTCAATGTTTGATGCGAAGCACACCAACAACAAAGAAGAGGTGATGCGCAATACGTATCAGCTCAACGAACTGTTGCACCGTCACGGTGTCGGCGAGAAGCTCCGCTCTCAGTTTGTTGGCACTTGCCTTCTGGCAATTAAAAATGGGCTTATCTATGACCGAAAGATGAAGACTGCCCAGATTATCGGCGGGATTCGTACTATCTTGGAGGACCTGCTTGAAGGGTCGTTGAAGAAGGCTGAGAAGCTGACCTTGATTGATAAGCGTGTTCTCAAGAATCAAGATGTCCGTGATATGGATAGTGAGAACCTTTGTGCAATTCTTGATTTCATCAAGGACAAGATTTTCCCGTTCATTAACGATAAGAGCACGGCAGGGCAAGACCTGCTCAACCTGTTCTTCATTACGTTCAATAAATACGTTGGCAAGTCCGATAAGAATCAGGCGTTTACGCCGGACCACATCACCGATTTTATGGCGAAGATTTGCAACGTGAACAAGAACTCGGTCGTTCTTGATATGGCATGCGGCAGTGGCTCTTTCCTTGTTCGTGCCATGACGCAGGCACTCGCTGATTGCCATACACAGGCGGAAGAGGATGAGGTAAAGAAGAATCATATCTACGGTGTCGAATATGACGAGCTTGTCTACGGTCTTGCGACGACGAACATGCTGATTCATAGCGACGGAAATTCAAACATCGTTCAGGGCAGTTGCTTTAATGAGGTGCCGCGGTTTATCAAAGATGGCGTGAAATTCAATGTTGTGCTTATGAATCCTCCTTATAACGCCATGGCGAAGCAGGTGCCAAAGAAATATTCCGAGACGTGGGGTAACAGCAAGCAGGACCCGTCTAAGGGACTGTATTTCGTTAAGTTCATTCTTGACCAGATGAACGAGCATGACATGCAAGGTAAGCTCGCTGTTTTGCTTCCTATGGCATGCGCAATCGGCAATAGCACTTTGATGAAACAAATGAAGAATGCGATTCTCAAGAACAACACGTTGGATGCAGTCTTCTCATTGCCTGATGATATTTTTTATCCGGGTGCAAGTGCCTGTGCGTGCTGCATGGTATTTGATGTAGGCACGCCGCATAAATCGGCTAATCGCGAGACGTTCTTTGCTTACTGCAAGGATGACGACTTCAAGAAGCGCAAGAATCTTGGCCGCGTCGAGCAGATGGACGAGAGCGGCAACAGCTTGTGGGCAACGATTGAAAAGAAGTGGCTCGATACGTACAAGAACCGTGATGTCATCCCGGGCTTCAGTGCGCGCCAGATGGTTACTGGTGATGACGAGTGGCTGTGCGAAGCGTATATGGAGACCGACTACACGACGCTCACGCAGGATGACTTCCAGCAGACGGTTAATGACTACCTCGCTTATTTGGTAAGAACGGGGGTAGTTTATGAAGATTGATATGACAAACTGGGTCAATTTCACCGTTGCTGACCTTTTTGAAATTATTAACGGCAAAGGAATAACGACTGAGGAGATTGAAAACAATCCCGGTAATTTTGAAGCGGTTCAGAGCGGTGAGGGAAACAATGGAGTAATGGGTTGTATTAGTAAATCCTATTGCCGCAATAAAGGGTATTCCTATTGCGAGGAGGCTTGTCTGACGGTTGCTCGCAGCGGAACCTCTGGCTACGTTTCGTTTCATGAGAACGGCTGTGTTGTTGGCGATTCTGCAAAAATTTTGTTGCTGCGGGAACAGAAAGCTAAATCAACGAAGGTGTATTTATTTTTGCAGACGTTGCTTTCCGCCAATCGTTTCAAATATACCTATGGCAGAAAGGTTACTGAAGACCTGTATAGCAAAACGATTATCAAGCTGCCTATAACAGCAGACGGTAAGCCTGATTGGCAGTGGATGGAGTTGTATATTGACTCACTGCACAGCGAGCCATTGAAGACGAACAACGGTGGCAAAGCTATTCTGGACGCGTTCGCGTTTGATATACGTGAGTGGCGTGAGTTCCGTGTCGAGGAATTGTTCGACTCGATTTATAAGGTTGCGTCATACGATGACAGCGAACTTGAGCGAGTTGATGTGTGGAGCGAGAAAGCAATTCCGTATGTGACCAGAACTGACCTGGATAACAGTGTTAAGTCGCTGGTATTGAGTGCGGGACTAGCTAATATTGAGGCCGGGAACGCGATTGTTATCGGCGATACGACATCTACAATATCGTATCAGCCAGGGCCGTTTGTGGCAGGCGAACACATCATCGCGGCGCGTGCTGATTGGATGAACAAGTACACGGGTCTGTTCATCACGTGCCTGTTGCGGCAGGAGCGATACAGATACTCCTACGGTAGAGCCTATAAGCTCGATTCAATTCGTAATACAGAGATTAGGCTTCCCGTGACAAGCGATGGAGTTCCCGATTGGCAGTGGATGGAGAGCTACATCGAGTCGCTGTCGTATGGCGACAGGCTGTAGTTAAACGCGAGTAAGCCCGTCGTTCCGTTTTGGGCGGCGGGCTTTATAATTAAATGCGTATTTACGCAATTCATCATATAGGAGGAACTAACGTGAAACCCTATAAGCAGAAATTACGGGAGGGGGTGAACCTATGGCACGTAAGAAGAGATTCGCGCCGAACGACAACAACCTTGCGATAGCGTACTATCGCTTCTCGTCCCACTCGCAGAACGACGCAAGCATCGACCAGCAACGCGAGCTTGCCCACGAATGGGCGGATGCGCACGGCTTCAAAATCGTGCAGGAGTACGAGGACGCGGGCTTTTCCGGCGGCAATCTGGAGCGCCCGCAGTTCAAGAAAATGATGAAGGACTCGCAGAAAATTGCCTTTGCCGCCATCGTGGTCTACCGCCTCGACCGCATCAGCCGCAACATCGGCGACTTTGCCAAGCTCATTGAGGATTTGGGCGACCGGCACATTGACTTCATCTCCATCCGCGAGCAGTTCGACACGTCCTCCCCCATGGGCAGGGCTATGATGTACATTGCGTCCGTGTTCTCTCAGCTGGAGCGGGAGACCATCGCCGAGCGCATCCGGGACAATATGCATGAGCTGTCCAAGACCGGGCGCTGGCTGGGGGGCACAACGCCCACGGGCTACGCCTCGGAAAGCCTGTCCAGCGTGACAGTGGACGGCAAGGTGAAGAAGGCCTGCAAGCTTAAGCCCATTCCGGAGGAAATCCAGCTGGTCAAGACGATTTTCTCCGTGTTCATGGAAACCGGCTCGCTCAGCAAGACCGACCAGTACCTGTTGGAGCACCGCTGCGTCACAAAGCGCGGCAAGCAGTTCACCCGCTTTACCATCCGCGGCGTTCTCACGAACCCGGTCTACATGATTGCCGACGAGACGGCGTATCAGTATCTGAAAGAAAATAATGTTGACCTGTTTGCCGAGCGCTTGGAATTTGACGGCGAGCACGGCGTCATGGCATATAACCGCACCCTCCAGCGCCCCGGCAAGGCGAATCAGATCCGCCCCATGGAGGAGTGGATCGTGGCGGTGGGTAAGCGTCCGGGCACCATCGCGGGCAACTTTGCGGATTTGATGGCGAACAAGGGATATTTTTACGCATTGTTCACCGTTGCGCAATAAAACGAAACGGCATGTTCAGGCTTCGTGCCGCATGAAACCGTATGAATACCAATGTAAATGTGTAAATGCATAATGCGGAAGATTCCCGGTATTTTTCGGGGAGTCTTCCGCAGCGTTATGTCGGAGCGGGGCGGCAAAAATTATTTCAGCCCGAATTCACGCAGAACTTCAATGGCGGAATTCCGCGCACGCTCGGATTTTATGTTGCGGCGAACATCGGAAATATCGACGTAATCGCCTTTGCGGGCACATTCACACAATGCTTCCGCAACATATGCATCGCGAAAGCTATACTATCGCAGCGGAACAATCGGCAATCGAGGTGGAAAACCATGAACCTTTTGGGGCAAAATGGTCTATGTTCTGCCGCCTGAAAGTCCGCAGCTATGTATTGGCTGCGAATGTTGCAGGTACGTTAAAAGTTGCGCCGCTTCAAATTCTCAAGTTCCCGGTCGTCCTTCCACATAAGTTTTTGGATGCCGAGAAGTTCAATCTGCGGTTTTCGGACGCATCCGAGATCACGGAAATTGCGGACAAGCTGCGGTGGAGTTTGGTTTGCGCCTGTTCCAAGGTGAAGTACAGCCGAATCGTGCTGTCCGGCTCGATGTAGCCGTTCTGCCGGGAAATGCTGGCTCTGTCCAGCAGCAGCGCATAGAGTACCTTCGCGTCGTTGCTGATGCCCCGCAGGGCTTCGTCTTGGAGAAGAAACCTCGGAAGCGGCACATAGGACGCTGCCGAGCTCTGCGCCGTGAACTTGCAAAAAGTTTTCATCTGACCTCCTGTCCCATCCATCAATCCATTCATTTTTGTGTTGGTTGATTGACAGATTGATTCTCTTGCATCTTGATTTATTTCTTATTAGTTAGAGGATGAATTTCAGTCCCGATGGAGGGCGCGAAAACCGACGTCCTGAAATCCGGTTGCGGAACGCTCCGGAGCGTCAGCTTGTCCACCGTCTGAAAAGCCGGTAACGGAAAACCCACACACGGAAAATCCCGTTGTGGTCAAAGCTCGTCTTTCTGCCGCACTTTCAGCAGCTCCCAGATTTCGGCTTGCCGTGCTTTCAGCTCGGCAACGTCAACCTCGTAAACGTGACTGGTGCTGTTGATGCGGCGGCAAATCTGGTTGATGTTCGAGGCGGCGCGGCTGACGGCGGCAGCCAGATTCTTTTGCTCGGTGTAATCGACCTTGATTATGCAGCCGTCAATCAGCATCTTGCGGGTGTATGCGCCGAAATTGTGCGTCCCCAGCTGGCGCATTTTGTGCTGGATGAGATTCAGTTCCTGCTCGTTCAGGCAGATTTCTTTTCGGATGGGGCGCGTGCGATCCGGCATGAGGCTCACCCCTTCAGGTGCAGCCCGAAGGCACCATCTTCTTCCAGAATTTCCAGATAGCCGTTGCCGGTGAGTTCAGCAAAAACCGGAGCAACTTTTTCAGGCGGGAGGCTCAGAACATTTACAAGCTCCTGAGCACTCAGACCGCCGTCCTCGAAGGTGTACAAGAGCGCGCCGGTGAGCTTGGCTTCTGCGGAGAGGTTCGTATCCAGCAGGAGGCGGGTGGGTACAGCGGTCATGTGAGTGTTGTTGTAGTAAGTGATCATAGTGTTTTCTCCTTTCAATTTTGAAAAACTTTGTTTGAAGGGCGGATTGGATGGATTGGTTTTCCTTTCACCATCCAACGGACAATTTTTGCCGTTTGTCAGATGGCCTGAAAAAATTTCGGATGTACAGAAGGTCCTCTATATAACCAACGGACACATTTTCTGGTTTTGTTCGAAAAAAGTTTTGAGGGTGGAGGAACCCTTCCTGCGCTCTCGCTCCAAAAGATCCTTTCGCTATTCAACGGACAGAATGAATCGGAGCGTCACGATTTTGTCTCGCTGACATTTTCCTCTCTACTTTCCAACGGACATTTTTCCTCAAAAACTTGGCACCTTTTTTTCAGAAAACTTCTCTTGCCCTTGATCCCCCCTCTACTTAGCTAAGTGAATCAGAGGCCGGTTTTGTCCCAGATTTCTCGAAAAAGTTTCGAGGACGGAGAGACAAGCCCTGCGTTCTGCTTCAAATTGCCCTTTCTACTTTCCAACGGACAAAATGATGCGGCATGTCACGGTTCTGTCTCGCAGGTGGTTCCCTCTCACTTTACAACGGACAAAATTTTTGCAAATTAGGGGGTGGCGTGAAAAATTTTCCTTCCATATAACACACGGACATGGTTTTGCCTTTTGTCCGGAAAAAGTTGCGCGATATTTTCAAAAAGCCCTCTACTATACAACGGACATTTTTCTGCCGTTTTTTAAGTATCGGAGAAGAAAAAATGTCCCCGCTTTCGAAAAAGCGGGGACATCACGATCTGCGGATATTAAGATTTGAGAGAATAGCAAGCACAGCCGCTGTCCGGACACGCGGCGATTTTGGGAGTATCCCAAGCCTTTATTTATAAAAGTGCGGCTCCTGAGTCCCTGCCAGCAGCATCCCCGTGTAGATGCCGCCCCTGCATTCGTTCAGGAGTCGTCTGCGCCTTTCTGCAAATCTATTATACATATCGCGCCTTCTCTTGTGCTTACCTTATTGGTTTCTTTCATCACCAAAAGGATAGTGCGAGCGGAAGGGAACGTCAAAGCTGCGAAAACTGATTTTCAGATTTGAGGAACAAATCATCATCGATGCGATGGTTGCCATATCGCCGTATCGCAGAAAATATTTTTGCCAAATCAAAGGATTTTCTTGAATTGGACACGCTGATTCGCTATAATCTATAATATAGTCATTCTATAGCATGGAGGGACTCTATATGGCAAGTTATAAGTCGAGAGTGATTGACGTGACTATTGTGAATCGCCTGAGAAACAAAGGAGCGATCCTTGTGGAAGGAGCGAAATGGTGCGGCAAAACAACCACCTGCGAACAGCACGCCTCCAGCATTTTGTATATGAGCGACCCGGATCGGGTAAAGCAAAACCTCCAGTTGGCGGATATCAGTCCTCGTTCCCTCCTCCAGGGTGAGACGCCGCGCCTGATCGACGAATGGCAGATGGCACCCAAGCTGTGGGATGCTGTGCGCTTTGAAGTGGATCACCGGGATGGCTTCGGGCACTTTCTGTTGACCGGTTCTGCTGTGCCTGCGGAGATGGAGCAGGTGCATCATACGGGCACCGGTCGCTTTGCGTGGATCAAGATGCGGCCCATGAGCCTGTACGAATCTGGCGAGTCCTCTGGCGCAGTCAGTCTCAGCGAGTTGTTTTCTCCTGATGATAAACCGATTTTTGCGGAAAACAAGGCTACGTTAGAGAATATCGCATTTCTTATCTGTCGCGGTGGCTGGCCGCAAGCGACTTTCCTAGAGGGCGACGACGCACTGATACAGTCTTTTGACTACTTGGACGTGGTTGTGAAGTCCGATATCAGCCGAGTGGACGGCGT
>OLZR01000651.1_pt1 | contig 16878 bp, 10 predicted proteins | sample 1644421 | NCBI WGS metagenome assembly OLZR01 (sample SAMEA103958132, study PRJEB25191) | human gut metagenome | biome: human-associated habitat [ENVO:00009003]; feature: intestine environment [ENVO:2100002]; material: feces | place: Germany | collected 2013/2015 | reverse complement strand
GAAAGTCGGATAAGATAGTATTGCTTAATTCCATAGTACATCCGGTGGTACGCTTCGATTTCTATCGATGGTCCGAATCTCTAAACGAGGAGATATGCTTTGTGGAATCGGCTATTTTGTATGAATCCCGGTTTGACGAACTGGTAGATGAAGTCTGGACGGTGACAGCACCGGAAGAGTTAAGAATAAGTCGGGTTCGCCAGCGTAGCGGTTTGACCGAGGAAGAGATAAAAAAGCGTATGGCTGCTCAATTGTCCGAGGAAGAAAAACAGAGAAGAGCTGCTCATATTATTTGGAATGACGGTAATGTATCTGTTATCCATAGGGTTTTATCTTTATTGAAGTCATTGGAATGAGAATTTTTCGTTTTGAAGACGGTTAAACCGGACAAGAATATTATTTTTGTGGTTCGAATGATTTAAGTAATTAAATATAAAACGAAAATTTTATGTTAAAAACGATTTTATCTATTTCCGGTAAACCCGGTTTGTTCAAATTGATATCTCAGGCAAAAAATATGCTGATCGTGGAATCTCTGCAAACGGGGAAACGGCAACCTGCTTATGCCCATGAAAAAATCATATCGTTAGGAGATATCGCTATTTTCACCGATGAAGAAGACGTTCCTTTGAGTGAAGTATTGAATGCGATAAAAGAAAAAGAAAATGGAGCGAAAGTAACATTGGATATCAAGAAAGCCGATAATGAAACATTGCGTGCATATTTGGCGGAAGTGCTGCCTAATTTCGACCGTGAACGTGTCTATCCGACCGATATAAAAAAATTGATAAGTTGGTATAACTTGTTGGTCGAAACCGGTAACACCGATTTTGTGGAAGAAGAAAAACCTCAAAAAGATGCCGATGTCGAGAACACGGCAGCAACGGACGATTCTGTAAATGAGAAAGAGGAAAAGTCCAAGACCAAAAAGGCAACAAAGAAAAAAGCAGAATAAGAAGCCATTCTAATGAACGGTAAATATAAGCCTGTGCGGTTTCCCGTACAGGCTTTTTTATGGATCGAGGGTGTGTATCCAAGCTCCTTGTGTGCGAATATCGTGGCAGGGAATACTATTTTCGAAACAATCGTTTTGTAATTTAGTGGCTCGTCTGGGGTGAACATCGGGACCGATGATAAATTGCCGAACGGAAAATAGTTTGAGTATGTCTTCTATTCTGCCGTTGAACATCTTGCCGATAATAACATAGTCTATCGTTAGTTTTTTCCCTATTGATAGTTTATCCCATTCTTGTTTACCGAGGAGGACGAGCCGTTTCCCATAAAATTGGGCGAAGGGATAGTCTATAAAGCCGGTGTTGTCTTTGGTTCCGGTGGAGCCGTGTTGGAATATTTCGTATTGTGTCTTTCCGTTTTTCATACGGTATTCTTCACCCACTACCCTTTGACCGGAGGTGAGGGTGTCGGATAAGAGAATATAACAACGATCCTTGTCGCTGAGTTGAACGACTGTTGATTTTTTACTGTCATATACGATAATTTCTGGCTGGGGCGATTTATAAGTGCACAAGTCAAAAATGAGAAAACCGATACAAAAGCCCAGAGTCAGCCAAAGAGTTTTTTTCGAACGATTCTTGACGGTTATATAAGATAATATGCCACAAATGAAATAAAGCCATAGATAGCGAGTTTCCAACCATACGCTTTCGATGTGGCTCCACGGTAGTTTGTATATATGCAGGCTTATCTGTTGTATATATTGCAGTAAAAAATCGACGGTATTTCCTAACCAATCATAGGGAATATGTAGGGCCGAGAATAACAATAGTAAAAAAGAGAGTCCGAAAACAACGGGTAAAAGAGGTAGTACGAAAATATTACCGATTAGAAATAATAGAGGAATAGTGTGAAAATAATAGACGGCAATGGGTAGGGCTCCGATTTGGGCGGCGATGGATACTGCGACGCAAGAACTAAGCCAACGAACGATAAAGTAGGGTGAATTACCTCCGATATTTAGTTTGGTGTAGAATAGCAAGATAGCGGTTACTGCCGAGAAACTCATTTGAAATCCCACATCGAAAATGAGGTTCGTATCGTACGATAGCATAAAAAATGCTGCGGCGAAAAGTGCATTGAGAGAACTGTTGCGTCGGTCGAGAAATTCGGCTGTTAAAAGAAAGGATGCCATGATACAAGCTCGTACGGCCGATGGTGACAAGCCTGTTATATAAGCATAAATCCATAAAACGAATAAAGTGAATAGAGGCCTTAGTTTTCTGCAAGATTTGAAAAGAGAGAGGAGAAAGAACAAAAAGTAAATCAAAGATGCTACGACTCCCATGTGAAGTCCGCTTACGGCTAACACATGTGAAAGTCCGGCTGCTGAAAAGTACGATCTTGTGGAAATTCCTGTCGTTCGCCTAACAACAAAGCCCTCAATAAAAGAGTACTGTTTTTAGACAAATTACAGGATTGAAGTTGGTCGGAAAGATGTTTTTGTAGATCCGAAGTAGCCTTTCGAAGATTCGATTTTGGTTTTTCTCCGATATATTTCCATTGTTTCCCGGTCAAATATTGACTTCTCGATATACCTTTGTGCTTCATGAACGAGGCGAAATCGAAAGCATAAGGATTGGTGTTGGGCGGTATTGCTTTCGGTCGAAATTCAAACCCGATGATGTCACCGTATTCGAGTCGTCGGGCTTGAATACCTTTTTCAAAATAGAGTGCTATTTTTTCTTTATATTTCACGATCGACCCGTTTGTATCCGATAGGGCTGTTATCGTAACGGGACAGTAGTAAGAGTTCGTTTTTTCTACGGCTTTGTCGTTTACGTGAGCTATCGCGATAGGATAAAAACCGGAAGGCTGTTGGGATATACGGTTTTGAGTGCCATGTAGTATCGCTCCGATAGAAAAGACAATCAGGAATAATCCGACTCCGAAAATACTTCGTTTGTGGTATTGTTCTTCAATACTGTCTCGTTTTATGAATGAACTCCATAAAACTAAGCCGCATAAAGCGGGAATGAGGTTTCCCCATATCGGTAGACATAGGAACTCTTGGTACAGGATACCTGCCAATAGAGGTACTAACAACCGTATGAATGGAGTGCGGGCTGCCGATAGGGAGGAGCTATTCATAAGTCGATTGTTTGAATGGGGCTTATGTTCAAAATTTTCGGGTCATATAGCGCATGAAATCCGATTCGACACCACCGGTTTGACCGGTATTTTGAACGAAGCAGAATTCCCGCTCGCAATCGAAGTCGCTGATTTCGATAACTTTCAATTTTCCGTCAGCTATTTCCGATGATACGGCTTGTATGGAAACAATCCCCACGCTGTCGGTATTGTATAAAAACCGTTTGATACCTTCGGTGGTTCCCAATTGCATGATAATATTGAGTTGGGATAATTTCAACTGGCGTGTACCCAATGCTTTTTCAAAGACCTCTAAACTGCCCGACCCCTGTTCTCGAATAACCAACGGAATTCTTTTCAGTTCCTCTATCGTTATTTCTTCAAGTTTGGCCAATCGGCTGCGCGTACTGGTTATACAAACCAGTTCGTCTCGCATAAAAGGGGTGTAATGTAGATGTATTTGTCGGCTGCAACCCTCGATGAGTCCCAAGTCGATACGATGTTCTTCGACTGCTTTTTCTATATCGCTGGAATTACCATTGATTAACGAGAGTTTTATTTGTTTGAATTTCTGTTGAAATGTAGCCAGATAGGGCGGAAGCACATACTGAGCGATCGTTGTGCTTGCTCCCAAACGGAGCTCTCCGATGTGACGCTGGGTCAATAAGTTCATCTCGAAATCGAGCTGTTTGTATTGTTTGAGAATTTTTTCGGCGTGGCTTAACAGCAGTTCTCCGTCGGGGGTCAGCGTTATGTGAGTACCCATTCTCTCGAACAGTCGGGTGCTGTATTCTGTTTCAAGTTCTTGTATGTGCTTGCTGATTGCCGGTTGACTTACATATAGCTCTTTCGAGGCTTTGGTGAAGCTGAGGTTGTGAGCCACACTGCAAAAAACTTTTAATCTGAAATCTATCATGATAAGAGTCAATTTATTCGTTCCAAATCTTCCATGCCGCCAGTGCTTGCAAATGAAGCATTTCTATTCCGTTTTTTATTTTGCAACCCAGTCGGGCTGCTTTTTGGAGAAATAAAGTCGTTTCGGGATTGTAAATAACGTCGTAACAAAGATGTTCGGGGCTTAGTGCCGTGTAGGGTATGTTCGGAGATTGGTCTATGTGAGGAAACATGCCTAACGGAGTGGTATTGACAATGATTTTGTGATTATCGATTAGGTCGGGAGATAAGTCTTCGTAACTGAGTATATCTCCTCTTTTTTGTCGGGAAACGAATGTCGGTGTGATATGCAAGGCTTTTAGCCCGGCATGAATAGCTTTTGATGCACCACCGGTTCCGAGAATAAGCGCTTTTGTCATGTGGTCGTCCAATAACGGAGCGATAGAATTGGTGAACCCTATGATATCGCTATTGAATCCTTTGAGAAATATCTTGTCTCCTTGCCTCGTAATTTTGATGACATTGACCGCTCCGATTTCGCGAGCCAAAGGGTGCAATTCGTCGAGTAGGGGGATAACTGTGGTTTTATGAGGAATCGTCACATTCAATCCGCACAATTCATGGTTGTCCGAGATAAGCTGTCTCAAACAGGAAATATCCTGTATCTCAAAGTTTTCATAGGTGGCGTTTATATGCTCGTCTTCAAATTTTTGTTGGAAAAAAGAGCGGGAAAACGAGTGCCCCAAAGGATAGCCCACTAATCCGTATTTTCTTTTCATAAAGCCGATAAATTAACCGTTATATTTAGATGCCGATAATATTTCCCCTCCATTGTCGGTCGTCTCGATAATTTCGATCGCTTCTTTTTTCTTTTCGTTAGCATAAGCCTTGATGATTTGAAGTCCTATCCAGCGGCCCAATCGTCCCGGTGCATCTTGATGAAGTACCGATACGAAAGGGGCCGGCTCGATATACTTGTTGATAAGCATCGATTCGGTATTGAACAAGTGCTTTTTACCGATAAGTTGTTTCCATATTTCAGCTTCGTTCTCTTTGCACCATTGAGCTTGTTTGTCGGAATATCCCAATAGGACATATTCGTTTGTTCGAGGAAATATCTGAGACAAGCAATAAAGAATTTTCCCTTCGTATATCATTCGGTCTAATAGTGCGTTTCGCTGTGATTGGTAGGGATATAAAGTGCGTAGCCAAACTTCGACGACATCGATGGGAATGCGGTTGCTTTCATGTAAATTCCGTTCGTAATTATAATAGCGTTGTTCATAAAGGGGATAGTTTTCTCCCAAATAACAGTCTAAGGAAACCGATAGCAAAGTGGTATCGATTGTGACGATCGATTGGTTCAGTCCCGAAATGTGGGTAAGAATGCGGGGACGTTTCTGAGGAGCGAACAACTCGTTGTATCTTAGGAATGCGTTCTGTAATTCGGTAATCCATACGGTATCGTTGGAAAATTTTGTTTCTGTATCCGCATACAACTGGGATATAGCCTCGTTGGATAAAAACATTTTTAATCCTTTTTGGAACGATGGAGCATCTCCCAAACCGAGTATGTGTCGACAATAAACCGGAAAAAATGGTGTGTATTTATCTATAAAAAGAAATATTTGGGCCGAGTCTGTTTCTTGGACGTAAGAAGGTAGTCCTTTATCGAATCGTTCTATGGTTACGATCGGATTACTTGAATGGTTCGATATCTCCGATGCTTTTCCGTTGCAAGCGATAAAACAAAGGGTAAGTAAACTTACGACGACGGCATATTTGCTTGTTTTCTCGGGTTGTATCATAATACTCTCTTTTTATGTCTCTTCTGCAAATTTACTTTTTTCTTTTGAGAAACCCATAAAGAACATTTTTGTTTTGTTATACGGTGTATAGGACAATAAATATCTATTAATTCGAGGCTTTTTCGGTCTTTATTCGTACCTTTGCGATATATGTGAGGAACAGGACGTGCTTGGGCATAAGCGATAAAGCTTGTTTCTGTTCTTGGTTTACACTATCTTTGCATATAATGAGTAATAGTTTTTTTACTTATCGGGATTAAATGACGGATTATAATTTATGAAGCATTCATATTTCAGCCGGAGGTTATTGTCGGTTTTTATGGCTTTCGCTTTGGGACTTTCCGTCTTGCTGGCCAAAGATTTTGTCGTGGTGATCGATGCCGGTCATGGCGGGCACGATCCCGGCTCTCTCGGCAGCAAGGCGAAAGAGAAAAACATCAATTTGGGAGTTGCCTTGAAATTGGGACGTCTGATTGAAAATAATATGCAAGGTGTGAAGGTGGTCTATACCCGTAAAAAAGATGTTTATTTGACCTTGCAAGAGCGAGCTAATATAGCTAATAAGGTTCAAGGCGATTTGTTTATTTCTATTCATACCAATTCTTTGGATAAAAAGTCCCCTAATCGTAGGAAAGTCGCCGGTGCTTCTACTTGGACATTGGGGTTACACAGAAGCAAGGAGAATTTGGAAGTCGCAAAACGGGAAAATTCCGTTATATATTTGGAGAATGACTTTTCGACTCGTTATGAAGGATTCGATCCGAATTCGACCGAGTCGTATATTATTTTTGAATTCATGCAGTATAAACACATGGAGCAGAGTATAAACTTTGCTTCGGATATACAACGTGAATTTGTTTCGACTGCCGGCCGAGTGGATAGAGGTGTAAGACAGGCTGGATTTTGGGTACTCGCTAAAACGAGTATGCCTGCGGTTTTAGTGGAGCTCGATTTTATTTGCAATCCGACGCAGGAGAGATTTTTGAATTCCGAATCCGGTCAGGAGAAAATGGCAAAGTCTATATACAATGCTTTTGTCAAATATAAATCAGACTATGACCGCAAGCAAAATGCCGGCAAAAGGGTAGAGGAGTCACCGTCTTCTTCCGCCGTTGTATCGCCTGATAAAAAGACTCAAACGGGTGATTCGAATGTGGAAGTCTCTGAACAAGCCGAGAAATCCGGGGTTACTTATTATAAAGTACAGTTCATGGCTTTGCCTCGGAAATTGCCGGCTAATTCCAAAGAATTTAAAGGGCTTTCTCCTGTCGAATATTATAAAGACGGAGGAATGTATAAATACACCTATGGAAAATCTACCGACCGAGACGAAATACAGAAACAATATAAAAAAGTAAAATCTTTGTTTCGCGATGCCTTTATCATAAAGTTCCGTGATGGAAAACGGGTCTATTGAAAGGTATTGTGATGCTGAATAAAAAATAGAATATGAAAAAGTGGTTTGGAAAAGAAGTTAAGATAGCACTATCGGTTCTTGCGAGTATTTTGATTTTGTATGTGGGAATTAACTATTTGAAGGGAATCAACGTAATGAAACCTTCTAATTATTATTATGTACAATTCCCGAATGTTGCAGGTTTGGCCCAGTCTGCACCGGTATTTATCGATGGATACAAAGTGGGACTCGTGCAGGAAATCGTTTATGATTATGATGCGAATGGCGCGATTAAGGTGCTGTTGAATCTCGATAAAAAATTAAAAATCCCGGTCGATAGTAAAGTCTATCTCGAAACCGATATGCTTGGAACGGCATCGATTGTTATCGATCTGAACCCTCATGTGAGCGAATACTATGATCATGGAGCCGTTATTGAAGGGGAAGTGAAGTCTGGACTAATGCAAAACATACAAGGAGAGTTGTTACCCCAGTTTGCTTTGCTGTTACCGAAACTCGACAGTATTCTTTCGGGATTGCAGACGCTAGTCAATGATCCTGCTTTATCTGCTTCGGTAAAACGTATCGATCATATTACCGCTAATTTGGAGCGTTCGTCCGTGCAACTATCACAGATGATGAAAGACGATGTGCCGGCTATTCTCGACAATGTACAAGGAATAACGGCGCAGGTAAATCAGTTCTCGGGAACTTTGAATTCGTTACCTCTCCAATCTACTATGATTTCGGTTCAGAAAACTTCCGATAATTTGCAGCAAATAACCAATCGTTTGACTTCTCCCGACAATAGTCTGGGACTATTGTTGAACGACCGGCTGCTGTACGATAAAGCGAATGGCGTTTTGGGGAGCGTAGATTCTTTGATGATTGATTTAAGACTCAATCCGAAACGTTATGTTCATTTTTCTCTATTTTGATTTCGTGAATATTTTTATTATTTAGAATCATTATAAATAAAAAGAACTGTGTAATTTTTTTGTAATCTTCCCAGAGCTACGCTTATATGTGTTTATTTCCAAATTTCGTATAAAGGGAACGATTTTTGTCGTAGAACATGTGGAAGATTGTAAGATATTGTAAATAAGTGTGATAATAATTTTCTATGTCAGATAATTTGCTTTGTAGGGTCGGTGCTTATAAACGCCTTGTAATCAATTGTTTGTGCTAGAACTGTAAAAAGCAAATATTTTTGAATTTGTTTTTGATGAAAAATAATTTGAATTTTGTACTCACAAAAGTTTTTTGATAGAAGATTTACATAAAAATGGGTTCAGAACAGCATGTTCAGTTGTGGGACCGATGTTTAACAATTATCAAAGACAATATAAACGAAGAGGCTTTCGATAGTTTATTCAAGCCGATAGTCTCTTTGGGGTTTGATGATAATGTGTTGACTTTGCTTGTCCCTTCACATTTCGTTATTGAGCAGATTGAGGAGCATTATCTCAATTTGCTGAAAAAGGTTCTGCCTCGCATATACGGGGCAAGCGTAAAATTGTTGTATCGTGTACAAATCGTTCGTCAGCCGGAAGCTACCGTCGATTTGACCGCTACTACTAAATCGACTGCCGTAAAGAAGATGCAGCAGTCGATGCCCAATCTTTTAGACCCTTTCAAACAACGCGTTTACGATGAGCTCGATCCCCGCCTGAACCCTATCTATACTTTTGAAAGCTATTATCAAGGGGCGAGTAACATGCTGGCACGTACGGCAGCAGAATCTATTGCTGCAAACCCGGGGAGAAACACCTTTAATCCGTTGTTTTTATTCGGTGAGTCGGGGGTTGGAAAAACCCACCTGATTCAAGCGATAGGATTGCGTATTAAAGAGAATAATCCGGCTTCTCGTGTGTTATATTTATCGGCTCATGATTTTTTAGTGCAATATACCGATGCTGTTCGTAATAATCGGGTGAACGATTTTATCAGCTTTTACCAGAGTATAGATGTTCTGTTGATGGACGATATTCAGGAATTTGCCGGGAAGACCCAGACGCAGAATACATTCTTCCATATATTCAATCATTTGCATCAGAGCAATAAGCAATTAGTGCTCACTTGCGACAGACCTCCGGTTGAGTTGGTGGGTATGGTATCGCGCCTGCTGACTCGTTTCAAATGGGGGTTGACGGCCGAGGTCGAACGCCCTGACTATGAATTACGATACGATATCTTGATGAGTAAGGTTCGTCGTGATGGATTGTCTATTTCCGAAGAGGTTATTGACTATATAGCTCGTAATGTCACCGATAATGTGAGAGATTTGGAAGGAGTCATTGTATCGCTTATGGTACGTTCGAGTGTCTTGAAGAAAGAGATTTCGATAGACATGGCCGATCAAGTGTTGGCTGCCAGTGTAAAGATGACTCAAAAACAGATCACCATAGATTCGATAAAAGAGGCTGTTTGCGGATATTATGGACTGGAAACGTCGAGATTGTTGGAGCGTACTCGCAAGAGAGAAGTGGTCGTTGCTCGCCAAATGTCGATGTATTTGGCAAAGAAATATACTGCTCTTTCGTTGGCGGGAATCGGTGATGTGTTAGGGAAAAAAGACCATGCTACGGTTTTGCATGCTTGCAAGACTATATCGGAGCAGGTAGGTGTCGATAAAAAATTGCGCAGCGATTTGGAAGAGATAGAGCAGCGTATTCAAGGATAGTAATATAAATTACTCGAAGAAAAATAAAAGAGCTCCTTACTCAGGAGCTCTTTTATTTTTCTTCTTCAATCAGGTAAACGGAATCCCTGCTTGACGATGAAGTCAAGGAATGTTTTTGAAAATAGTTCATTGTCTTTTCGGGGAGAACGTACGTCTGTGAAGACTTGGGCTAAATTCTCTTTATGATTCTCTTCGATATATTTCTTGTTTTCTGCCAAATTCTCTTTTTCGAAGTAGAGCCGATGTATTGCTTCGGGGGTATAGTCTTGATATGCTTCGTGGTGAAGAATCGCTCCGATGGGAAGTCGTTCTATTTGCGCAGGTATATCTGCGGGATAACCTACCGTAAGAGTGGTAATAGGAATGACAAACTTGGGCAGATGCAATATTTCCGCTATCTGAGGAGCGTTATATGTGGTAGTTCCCAGATAACAGCAACCCAATCCTGAAATTTCGGCTACTGTACAAAACTGTTGAGCTACAAGCAATGCGTCGATAGCTGCCGTGACGAAGGATTGGAAATTGTCATATCCCGGTTCTGCATGGTTTTGCTCGCACCATTTAATAAATCGGTTGAAATCGGCACAAAAAGTTAATACGACAGGGGCGCTGGTTACAGTGGGTTGATTGAAATGAGCCGGAGCTAACTTTTCTTTGTTCTCCTGTTCTCGGGTTATGACGACACTGTAAACTTGCATATTTTGCGTCGTGGGGGCTCGAAATGCTGTTTCGAGTAACTCATTGAGTAATTGCTCGTCGATATCCTTATTGAGATATTTCCGTATGGTTCTTCTTTCTTTTAAAGACGATATCATATAAAGGTAGTTAAAGGTTAGATGTTCGATTGCAAAATTAAAAATTTATTTGATAAGTTATTTATTTCGGTTACTAATTATTAGTAACTCTTTTTATTTCTTCTCATTGTAAAAAAAGAAAATTTATAAACTGTTTTTATCGAGGTGTTTCTTTTTATATTACTCTCGTTTTTACAGTTGATTTTTAAAGTTGGAAACTTTTTAAGCTTCTTGAAAATATAATGTTTTGATAACTAGAATATTATTTGTTTGATTTGGGAAACTTTTTGAAAATTGAAAATTTAAAAATGATATTGTTTGCGTATGTAGAATGTTTTTTATAAACTTGCACCGTAAATCTTTTTCATCAAGAAACCTTTGTCTAAATTAAGTAAATTAACGAAAACTGAAAAACATTTTATCTCGTGGAACCAATTGTTTATACTTACGACGAAGCATATCAGGCCTCGTTGGAGTATTTTAAAGGTGATGAGCTGGCGGCCCGTGTGTGGGTTAACAAGTATGCTCTAAAAGATTCGTATGGGAATATTTATGAAAAGACTCCCGACGATATGCATTGGCGTATCGCTAATGAAATTGCTCGTATAGAGCAAAAATATCCTAATCCTCTTTCGGCACAGGAACTGTTCGATTTAATGAAAGGTTTCCGTTATATCGTACCGCAGGGAAGTCCTATGAGCGGTATTGGAAACAATTATCAGGTAGGGTCGTTGTCCAACTGTTTTGTAATCGGTCTCGACGGAGCACCGGATTCCTATGGAGGGATTATAAAAATCGACGAAGAGCAAGTTCAATTAATGAAACGTCGGGGAGGAGTCGGTCACGATTTGTCTCATATTCGGCCCAAAGGGTCTCCGGTAAAAAACTCGGCTTTGACTTCTACGGGTTTGGTTCCGTTTATGGAACGCTATTCCAATTCCACGCGTGAAGTTGCTCAGGACGGTCGTAGAGGAGCTTTAATGTTATCGGTTTCTATTAAGCATCCCGATTCGGAATCGTTTATTGATGCCAAAATGGTCGAAGGACGGGTGACAGGAGCTAATGTGTCGGTGAAAATTCACGATGATTTTATGGAGGCTGCCATTGCCGGAAAAGCTTATCGGCAACAATATCCCATCGATTCCGACGATCCGAAAGTAACGAAAGAGGTCGATGCGCAGGCTATTTGGAAAAAGATAGTACATAATGCTTGGAAGTCGGCCGAACCCGGAGTTCTATTTTGGGATACCATTATCAGAGAGTCTGTTCCCGACTGTTATGCCGACTTAGGTTTCAAAACAGTGTCGACCAATCCTTGTGGAGAAATACCCTTGTGTCCTTATGATAGTTGCCGTCTGTTAGCGATAAACTTGTACTCCTATGTGGTCAATCCTTTTACGAAAGAAGCTTATTTCGATTTCGATTTGTTCCGTAAACACGTAGGATTGGCTCAGCGAATGATGGACGATATCATCGATCTCGAAATGGAGAAAATCGATAAGATCATAGAGAAAATCAAATCCGATCCCGAGACCGACGAGGTAAAATGTACAGAGCTTAACTTGTGGTACAAGATTCAAAAACGCACTTTGCAAGGGCGTCGTACCGGCGTGGGCACAACTGCCGAGGGCGATATGATTGCCGCGTTAGGACTTCGTTATGGAACCGAAGAGGCTACCGATTTTTCTGAGAAAGTACATCGTTCGTTGGCACTTGCGGCTTATCGTTCGTCGGTTTCGATGGCAAAAGAGCGTGGGGCTTTCTCGATTTTCGATGCCGGTAGGGAAGTCGATAACCCGTTTATCAATCGGTTGAAAAAGGAAGACGAGGAACTATATCGGGATATGTGCAAGTACGGGCGTCGGAATATTGCCTGTCTGACTATCGCACCCACGGGAACAACGAGCTTGATGACACAAACTACATCGGGAATCGAACCGGTATTTATGCCTGTTTATCGCCGTCGCCGTAAAGTGAACCCCAATGATCCTGAGGTTCGTATCGACTATGTCGATGAGACGGGAGATGCTTTTGAAGAGTACGTGGTTTATCATCACAAATTCATCACTTGGATGCAGGTGAATGGTATCGAAGTGAAAGAGAACTATACACAGGAAGAAGTCGATGCGTTGGTGGCTCGTTCGCCTTATTATAAAGCTACGGCTAACGATATCGACTGGTTGCAGAAAGTTCGTATGCAAGGCCGCATTCAAAGGTGGGTGGACCACTCGATTAGCGTGACGATCAATTTACCTTCCGATGTCAGTGAAGAGATGGTGGGTCAGCTATATGTAGAGGCATGGCGTTCTGGCTGTAAGGGGTGTACCGTTTATCGCGATGGTTCCCGGTCGGGAGTTCTCATCTCTGCCAAGAAGGAGGAGAAGAAACCCGTTGCGGCTATCAATGAACCGGCCGAGACATTGGTCCGTCCTATCGAGTTGGAGGCAGACGTGGTTCGTTTCCAGAATAATAAAGAAAAATGGATTGCCTTTGTCGGTTTGAAAGACGGAAAACCGTACGAGATCTTTACCGGTTTGGCCGATGACGATGACGGTATTTTTTGTCCGAAGAATGTGGTCAAGGGAAAAATTGTGAAAGCTGTGAATGAAGATGGTACGAAGCGGTACGACTTCCAGTTCTCCAATAAGCGTGGTTACAAGACTACTATCGAAGGCATCTCCCGACTGTTCGACAAGCAATTTTGGAATTATGCCAAGCTGATATCGGGGGTTCTCCGGTACGGAATGCCTATTCCGCAGGTATTGAAATTGGTTTCGAGCCTTGAATTGGATAGTCAGTCTATCAACAGTTGGAAAAACGGGGTCGAGCGAGCTTTGAAGAAATATCTGCCCAATGGGACTAAGGCTAACGGGCAGACTTGTCCTCATTGCGGAAATGAGACGCTCATTTATCAAGAAGGCTGTCTCATTTGTACGTCGTGCGGAACTTCCAAATGTGGATAATATTCGAGCGACAAATATAGACCAAAAGGCAAAAGCGAACTATCATAGGTTCGCTTTTGTTTTTTAGAAAAAAGGTATGAAGAAGAGCATTTGTTTTGTCGGAAAGTTCTTACCTTTATGATTAAAATATAGGATATAGCGATGAAAATAACATTCGAGATATATTATCATACTCGATGGGGCGAAAGTTTATTTCTCTCCGGGGACATAGATGAGCTTGGTGCAAATGAAGATAATCGGGCTGTTATGATGGATTATCAAGGTGATGGGCTATGGAAATATACAATGGAACTTCCGGCCTCTGCAAAGAAATTCCATTATGAATATCTGGTAAAGTCCGGGGAGGGAATCCGTCGGGAGTGGGGGAGTCCTCATAGTTTCTCTCCGGGGAAGAATGCCGGGGAATATCGTTTGGTCGATCGATGGCGCGATGTCCCTGCCGATTTGCCTTTTTATTCATCGGCATTCATTCAAGGTATATTCTTTCGACAACACGCCGATTCTGTCGTAGAAACGATAGAACCGGGGACGCTCACCGTTAAGGTTGACGCGTCGCAACTAAGGCCCGATGAGAGGCTCGTTATGGTCGGCGACTGTCCAGAATTGGGCGATTGGGACGTTTTAAAAGCCCCGTTATTGAATGATTCTGCTTTTCCGGAGTGGCAGATAACCCTCGATGGGAAACAACTGAAATTCCCGTTTGAGTATAAGTTCGTTATCGTGCGTACCCATCAACGGGAAGTTGTTGCTTGGGAGACGGGAGAGAACCGTATTTGCCGGGAGAAACCGCAAAATCCTTCTGAGGCCGTGGTGGTTTCGGGACTTCGCTTCAACGGTTCCGAATCGCAGTGGAGGGGAGCCGGGACGGCGATTCCGGTATTTTCTCTCCGTACGGATTATGGGTTCGGCATAGGGGAGTTTATCGATTTGAAATATTTGGTAGATTGGGCGTTAAGAACAGGACAGTCGTTTATACAGCTACTCCCGGTGAATGATACGACGATGTCGGGTACATGGCAAGACTCCTATCCCTATAATGCCAACTCTACTTTTGCTTTGCATCCGCAGTACCTTCGGTTATCCGAAGTCGGGTATTTGAACGACGAGGTGGAGCAAGTCCGCTTCGATGCGTTGCGAGAAGAATTGAACCGGTTGCCCGATGTCGATTACGAGCGGGTGAACCGTGCGAAGATGGAATATTTGAGACTTTTGTTCGAGGAGCAGGGCGAGGCTACGCTATCGAGCGACGGATTCAAAGCCTTTTTTCGGGATAATAGCTTTTGGTTACGTCCTTACGCAGCATTTTGCAGTTTGAGAGACCGATTTGGAACTGCCAATTTTAGCTGTTGGGAAGAACATTCGTTTTACGATGAATCGGCCATTGCCGACTATTGTGCCGTGTGGAGTCCGTGGTATAAATCGGTCGCATTGTATTATTATATTCAGTATCATTTGCATGTTCAATTATCCGAAGTCAAGGAGTATGCCCATCGGGCAGGAGTGGTTTTGAAAGGCGATATTCCCATAGGAATCAGTCGTACCAGTGTCGATGCGTGGGTCAATCCGCAACTCTTTCACATGGATAGTCAGGCAGGGGCGCCACCCGACGATTTCTCGATAGAAGGCCAGAACTGGGGATTTCCCACGTATAATTGGGAGGTCATGGCTCGTGATGGATATGCGTGGTGGAAAGCCCGGTTGCGCAAGATGTCGGAGTATTTCGATGCTTACCGGATTGATCATATTTTGGGCTTTTTCAGAATTTGGGAAATTCCGTTCAATGCCGTTCATGGTCTGCTGGGACACTTTAATCCGGCGTTACCGTTCTCTCCAGAAGAGTTGCAGGGATACGGATTCCGTTTTGATGCTTCGTGGCAAACGGTTCCTTATATTCGGGAAGATTTTTTGGACGAGATTTTCGGTGCATATACCGGAGAAGTGAAAGAGCGGTTCTTGGTACATAAGGGAGATGGACGATGGGATTTGAATGTCTTGGTTGATACTCAGCGTAAGATAGTCGGATATTTCTCCGGGGCGAGTGACGATATGAGTATTTTGATAAGAGACGGGTTGATGCGGCTTATCGACGATGTCCTTTTCCTCGAAGATCCCGATCGTCCGGGGTATTATCACCCACGTATCTCGGCTCAGCATACACATGTTTATCATAGCCTCGATGAAGATCAGAAGTCTTGTTTCAATCGTTTGTATGACGATTTTTATTACCATCGTCACGATGTTTTTTGGAAAGACGAGGCGTTGCGGAAGTTACCTGCTCTCATCTCGTCGACCGACATGCTGGTCTGTGGCGAAGATTTGGGAATGATCCCGCACTGCGTTCCCGAAGTGATGGAGCGTTTACAGATACTCTCGTTGGAAATCCAACGAATGCCTAAGGAGTCTTGGCGTGAATTTGGGGATACATGGGCTTATCCCTATCGATCGGTATGTACGACCTCGACTCACGATATGTCGGGAATAAGGGCATGGTGGGAAGAGGATAGAGCTCGAACACAACGATTTTTCAATGAAATTCTCGGCGAACAGGGCGAGGCTCCTTATTTCTGTGAACCGTGGATTTGCGAGAGGATAGTCGAGTTGAATCTCTTTTCTCCTTCGATGCTTGCTATTTTACCGTTACAGGATTGGCTGTCGATAGACGGGCGGTTACGTCGGGAAAATCCGCAGGAGGAGCGGATAAATATACCGGCTCATTCCCGTCACTATTGGCGATACCGCATGCACTTGTCGATAGAACAGCTTTTGGAAGAAGGGGTATTTAATACCCGCCTTCGGGAATTGATTGAACGTAGCGGGAGATAGGGGCTTTTACAAGGCATATCCCTCGAAATCGTATAGCACTGTCGACAGATAACGTTCTCCCGTATCGGGTAAAAGTACGACGATTGTTTTGCCTTTGTTTTCGGGTAATTGAGCCAATCGGGTAGCTGCGAAAACAGCTGCTCCGGAGGAGATACCTACTAATAGACCCTCTGCCGCTGTCAGTTCTCTACTGGTGCGAATGGCATCGTCGTTGCTTACGGGGATTATTTGATCGACTACGGAAGCATCGAATGTCTTGGGAACGAACCCGGCGCCGATGCCCTGTATTTTATGGGATCCGGCTTTACCTCCCGATAGAACCGGCGAGTCTTTCGGTTCTACGGCTACGATTTTTATAGCAGGGTTGTGTTTTTTTAGTCCGGTTCCTACGCCGCTGATGGTTCCTCCTGTA
>OLZR01000617.1_pt1 | contig 17640 bp, 17 predicted proteins | sample 1644421 | NCBI WGS metagenome assembly OLZR01 (sample SAMEA103958132, study PRJEB25191) | human gut metagenome | biome: human-associated habitat [ENVO:00009003]; feature: intestine environment [ENVO:2100002]; material: feces | place: Germany | collected 2013/2015 | reverse complement strand
GAGCACCATGCCGAATATCCTCAGCGGCATCTTCTTTCTGCCGAGGAACACGCCGCCGATAAGCAGGGACGCGAGGGCAATGGTCACCATTCCGGTTCCGATATCGATGTTGACCGATCTCTGCGACTGGGCGAGCAGGCAGCCCGACAGCGCGGTGAACGAGTTCGCGACGCAGAGTCCGATTATTGTAGTAAACGCCGGATTGACGGACGAGGAGCGAACCATATCGGGGTTATCGCCCGTCGCTCTTATTGCGAGTCCGAGGCGGGTTTTCAGGAAAAGTCCGAGTATAACAGCAACCGCCGCGACGGCGATTATCGCCACGAAGAGCTTTGACTGCCTTGCCACGGGAGTTCCCTTGACGAGCGCCGCCATCTTGGTGAACACAGTGTCCGTTTTATTCATATTGAGTATCGACGAGCCGCTCATGACAGCGATATTTATTGAATAGAGTCCCGTATTTACGATTATTCCGGCGAGTAGGCTGTTGATGCCCATTTTCGTCTGGAGTATCGCCGTTATAAAGCCCGAGGCTATTCCCGCCGCCATTGCCGCGGCTATCGACAGATACGGATGACCCGCTATTGCGACTACCGCGCCGACCGTTGCGCCGAGCGTAAAGCAGCCGTCGGTCGAAAGATCGCAGACATTGAGCATCGAATAGCTCAGGAACAGTGCAAGCACCGTGAGCGAGGTTATGAGTCCCAGCTCGAGCGCCGACTGACCGAGTGAAAATATCGAATCCAAAGACATTGTGTTTCCTCTTTCCTGCTTTATTGAGCCGCCCGGGAAGCAGTGCTCCCCGGGGACTGATTGAATCTTATTTTACATCGTCGAAGCTCTCGGCGGTGGTGATGCTCTTGACTTCGGTGCACTTGGGAGCGAAGAGCTTCGAGACTTCGTCGAAGTTATAGCCGAGCTTTGCGCAGATTTCGGTGTTTATTGTTGCGGTGCCGTTATCGAACATGAGAACGGGGGTGGTTGCGGGGTCTTTGCCGTTTATCATGATATCGATTATCATATTTGCGGTCTCAACGCCGAGCTTTGCATAATCAACGCCGTAGCCGAGGAAAGCTCCGTTGAGGGCGAAGGAATCAGCGCCTGTGTAGTGCGGAATCTTTGCGTCTGCGAAAATCTCATATATGGAGAGCTCTGACTTCATTATGGTGTTGTCGGTGGGAGTGAACACTGCCTGAACGCCGTCGGAAACAAGCGCCTTTGCGGCGAGGGTGACTTCGTCAACAGTGGTGCCCGTGCGCTCTATCACTTCAATGCCCTTGGCCTCGAGATACGCCTTCGCGTCGGCTATCGGCTTAGTCGAGGAATCCTGACCGACATCGTAGAGCAGACCGACCTTCTTTATATCAGGGTCCTTGAGAAGAATAAGGTCCATTATGGCGTTGGTGTTGAGATAGTCGGAGGTTCCGGTAATCTGACCGCCGGGTGCGTCGAGGGAATCAACGAGCTTTGCGCCGACAGGATCGCTGACTGCGGAGAACACGACCGGGATATCGCTGTTCTCGGTCTCGACTGCCGCCTGCATAGCGATTGCGACCGGGGTCGCGACGCCGACCATAAGATCGACCTTGTCAACGATGAAGTTCGAGATTATCTGGTTCATAACAACAGAGTCGCCGTTGCAGTTGTCATATTTGACTTCGATCTCGACGCCCTTTTCGGCGGCGACGGAAGCGAGCTGCTTTTTGATGTTATCGACTATCTGATTGAGCGATGCGTCATCGACATAGTTGCAGATGCCGACGGTGTATTTCTTCTTTGTATCTCCGTCCTTTTTGCCGCAGGCGGCGAAGCAGGTAACTGTGAGCATAAGTGCGAGTACAAGTGCGATTATCTTTTTCATTGTATTTCTTCCTTTCGGTAATTGATAAAAATTTTTGAGCTAAACTAAGAATCGAAAATATCACAGGCGCGGCGTGCGCCAAAGTTTACTCAACAAAAACATAACTATCTCCTCCGAAATAAAAAAACTCCTGTCCCTGCAATAATGCTGGGACAGGAGATATTATCATCCTGCGGTGCCACCCGGCTTGACGCTTTTGCGTCCGCTTAGCGCGTACTGACATACGCTGACTTTTCTTCACGGAGAGTCCTGCTCCGGCGCACATACTTAAAGGATAACCTTTGTTCCGATTGCCCTTAGAAGTCCATTCAGGTTTCTTTCATTCTGCCGCAATCCCACCGCCTGCGGCTCTCTTCGAGATGAGGGAGAAATCTTACTTACCCTTCTTCAACGGTTTACTGAATTGTAACACTCTGTGCTTTTGTTGTCAACACATTTTTTCACTTTTGTTTCAAGAACCAGTTTTCTTGTAGGTTATGGACGCGAAATCCGACAAAATTCACAAAATCCGCCGCCCTCTTGCTAAATGGTATGCCATAAAGAGTGCCTGTGTGACCAAAAAGGCGAATAGACAATATATTAAATATGGGATGTCTTTGCGCGCCCGCAAAACGGACGCCCTGCAAATTTTACCCAACGGAGGCCTTTTATGAACAACGAAGATATAGTCTCGCTCATGGAGCGATACAAGAGAGAACTGCTCGAATTTGAAAAGCGCAACACGGCACCGGTATCCGCGCAGGAAAAGGCGGAACCTGAGCCCGTATCGGCGCAGCAGGAAAGCCAAGCCGAACAGGTTTCGGCGCAAGTGCAGGAAGATGCAGAGCCTGTAAACGCGCCGGCGGCAGAGCCCGCAAAGGCGGTTTCGGCAAAGGCGGAGGAAAACGAAGCGGTGAGCGCCGCGGCGACAGTTACAATTCAGCGGCAGACCGACGCTCAGAGGGAGAGCCAGATGCAGTTTGACGACGGCGCGGACACGGACAAATCCCAGTTCACACCCGAGCGCACGCAGGCGGCAGGGCGCGGAGACATCCCCCAGCCGCGCACGATATTCGTCGACCCGCAGACGCTCAAAAACAAAAATCTCACCTTGACGAACACCCAGTCCGCGATGCAGAGGTTCGACGAATTCAAGGGCGAGTGCAACAAGCGCGGCATCCTGCGCGTTGAGACCTACAGCTCGAACGGGCTCTATCCCGTCGGCAACAGCCGAGTGATAGTATACAAAGAGATAGATGGCGAAAAATATTATATATATGATTCGCACACCGATTCGAGCGGCATACTCGACAATCTCCAGCTGCCCGCTCCCGACAAATCCCTGTCGGAGACAGAGCAGGGCTCGTGCGGGCTCGCGCCGTATGCGACATACGATATATTCGTCAGCCACCCGGGATTCATCAGCACATATCTTGAAAACGTTCCGATCTTCGACTCCACCGTTTCAATACAGTCGGTCGAAATGCTGCCGACGGTCAGCGGCGAGCAGGATCCGAATGTGATAAACGAATCGGTCTGAGGAGTGATACTATGGCAGCAGATACTCCCGTTATCCCCCAGACAATAACAGTCCACCTCGGCAGACCGAGTGCGGCGGCGAGGAATGTCACTGTGCCGTTTACGGATTATCTCAAAAATGTCGCATCGAGCGAGATATATCCGACATGGCCGGACAACGCGATACGCGCCAACATATATGCGCAGGCGTCGTTCGCGCTCAACCGCATATATACAGAGCACTACCGCAGCCGCGGCTACGACTTCGACATCACGAACTCGACCGCATACGACCAGGCATATATTGAGGGGCGCAGCGTGTTTTCAAACGTCGCGAAGATAGTCGACGAGCTTTTCAACAACTATGTTACAAAGGGCGACCAGGTTCAGCCCTATTTCACACAGTACTGCTCCGGGCGCGAGGTCACCTGCGACGGGCTCTCGCAGTGGGGCACGGTCACGCTCGCGAATCAGGGCTATACGCCATACCGCATACTTCAATATTACTACGGGAACGACGTCAATATAAAGACGGCGCCCGTCAAGAATATCCGCGAATCATATCCCGGCAGGGCTCTGCGCCTCGGCGACATATCGGAGGATGTCAGGATAATCCAGCGCCAGCTCAACCGCATCGCGCGAAACTATCCCGCCATTCCGCGCATTCCCTCCCCCAACGGAATATTCGACACGGCGACGCGCGAATCGATCAGAAAGTTCCAGAGCCTATTCAACCTCACCGTTGACGGCATCGTCGGCAAGGCGACATGGTATAAAATAAAGCAGCTCTATGCCGGAATACTAAGACTCGGCGAGCTATACAGCGAGGGCTTGAGGCTGACGGACGTCGAGCGGCAGTTCAAGACTGTCATAAAACGCGGCGACAGAGGGCAGGATGTGAGCACGATTCAGTATTTCTTGAACTTTATCGGCAACTTCACAAACAACATCCAGCCCCCGGCCGTGGACGGCATTTTCGGCCAGGGCACATACAACAGCGTTGTGCAGTTTCAGCGGCAATACGGCCTTGCGCCGGACGGCATAGTCGGGCGCGACACATGGAACAAGCTGCAGACTGTATATAATGATATCCTGCGAACCTTCCCCGGCGAATTTTCAATCTATGATCAATATGCGCGTTTTGCATATCCCGGCTACAATCTGCTCCGCGGCAGCACGGGCAGTGCAGTGAAAAATCTTCAGGAATATCTCCAGGTTCTCGCGCGCGGCGTCGAGAGCGTGCCGTATGTTGCGGCGGACGGCATTTTTGGCCCTCAGACGGAGGCGGCGGTCAAGGCGGCTCGGCGATATTTCGGGCTGACACCGAACGGCGTTGTCGGTCCGCTGCTCTGGTATGCGATAGCGGAATACTATTATTACAACGTATAATCCCGACAAAAACGGAGATGATATACGGCGTGAAACAATTGCCGTATATCATCTTTTTCTTTTTAAGGGCGGGATATTCATAATGGAAAAGCAGACTTTTTCGGGGAACTACGAAGCCGACATTGCTTCGCTCAATCTGCGGCTGCGCGTGAGCGAGAGCTTTGACCTCGTCAGCCGTCAGATAATGATCGGCAGCCACCGCGCCATGCTGTGGTTCATCGACGGATTTATAAAAGACGGGCTGATGGAAAAAATCATGAGCTTCATGATGAACGCGGACGAGAAGAAGCTCAAAACTGTCGGCACAACGCGCGAATTTGCCGACGCGTTCGTGCCCTATGTCGAGACCGAGGTCGTAAACGACTTCGACAGGTTCGAGACTTTTCTCTTCTCCGGCGCATTGGGCATGATAGTTGACGGGTTTAAAGAAGCTATAATTATAGATGTGCGGACTTATCCCGCGCGAAGCGTGGACGAGCCTGAAAACGACAAAGTGCTTCGAGGTTCACACGACGGCTTTGTAGAGACGCTGATATTCAACACCGCGCTCATCCGCCGCAGAGTCAGGGACACGAAGCTCACGATGTATTTGACACAGATAGGCAAGCGATCAAAGACAGACATCGTGCTCTGCTATCTCGACGGCACGGCAGACCCCAAGGAGGTCGAAAAGATAAAGAAAAAGCTGAATTTCATAGACATAAACGCTCTGACCATGGGGCACGAGAGCCTTGCGGAATGTCTTATACCGAAGCAGAGGTTCAATCCCTTTCCGAAGGTGCGTTACACCGAGCGCCCGGACAGCGCGGCGGCGAGCATATATGAGGGCAGTCTGCTGATAATCACGGATACCTCGCCCTCTGTTATGATTATCCCGACCGGCGTATTCGATTTTTTGCAGGACACGAACGATTTCTATTTTCCGAGCCTTATCGGAAGCTATCTTCGAATAGTCAGAATGATAGTTTTCCTGCTCGCTCTGCTTTTAACGCCCGTGTGGTTTCTGCTGATTCAAAATCCAGAATATATCCCGCCGTGGCTCGACTTCATAAAGATAGAGCACCCGACGAGCGTGCCCGTCATAATGCAGCTGCTGATAATCGAGATAGTCATAGACGCTTTAAAGCTGGCGTCGCTCAACACGCCCAACGCACTGAGCAACTCGTTCAGCGTCATCGGTGCGCTCGTACTCGGAGAATTTGCCATTGCCGCGAAGTGGTTCACGGCGGAGGTCGTGCTCTATATGGCGTTCGTCGCGATAACGAACTTCGCCCAGCCGAGCTATGAGCTCGGGTATGCGTTTAAATTATGCCGCATGATGATACTGATACTGACGGCAATATTCAACCTCTGGGGCTTCATTGCAGGGCTTGTGATAACCGCTCTGTTGATTTCATTCAATAAGACCGTCAGCGGGCGCTGCTATCTCTATCCCCTCATTCCGTTTAACGGCAGGGCGCTGACCTCGCTTCTGCTGCGAAAGCCGATAACCAAAAGCAAAAACTGACAAAAATCGTTCCTCTAAAAATAATATCCGCGCATATTGCAATGGGCTCGCTCTTTTGATATAATTATATCGAATCGAAGCATTTTCGCTTCGGTCAATATATCAAAGGAGGAGCCTGTTTTGCCGGAATACACAATGCTTATATTATGGATAGCGCTGCTCATAGCGTTCATCGTTGTTGAAGCCGCGACCGTCCAGCTTGTCACGATCTGGTTCGCCGTTGGTGCGGCGGCGGCTCTGATATCGGAGCTTTGCTCGGCGCCCGTCTGGCTTCAGTGGGTGATTTTCGCGGCAGTGTCGCTCGTCGCGCTTGCGGTGACCCGTCCGCTCGTCAAGAAATTTTCAAAAAAGCGCGTTCAGCCGACCAACGCTGACAGATACATAGGCCTCGAGGGAATAGTCGAGGAGACTGTTGACAACACCGAGGGCACCGGTATAGTGAAGGTCGAGGGCTCGACCTGGACGGCAAGATCGTCCGACGGCAGCCGCATTGAAAAAGGTTCAAATATCACCGTTGACAGAATCGACGGCGTTAAACTTATGGTTTCAAAACACTAAAGGAGGATTATTATGGGACCTGTAGCAATCGGAGTAATCATCGGCATAATCGTGCTCGTGCTCGTTATTGTCGTGCTCAACATCAAGATAGTGCCGCAGTCCAAGGCCTATGTCATCGAGCGCCTCGGCGCATATTCGACCACATGGCAGACCGGCATCCACTTCAAGATACCTTTCGTTGAGAAAGTATCGAAGACCGTCTCCCTCAAGGAGCAGGTCGTGGATTTCCCGCCCCAGCCCGTTATCACAAAAGATAACGTCACGATGCAGATAGACACGGTCGTTTTCTTCCAGATAACCGACCCGAAGCTCTATGCATACGGTGTGGAGCGTCCGATATCCGCTATCGAAAATCTCTCGGCAACAACGCTGAGAAACATCATCGGCGAAATGGAGCTTGACCACACGCTGACTTCGCGCGATGTCATAAACGCGAAAATCAGAGTTATCCTCGACGAAGCCACCGACGCATGGGGCATCAAAGTAAACCGCGTTGAGCTCAAGAACATTCTTCCCCCGCCCGAGATTCAGGACGCGATGGAGAAGCAGATGAAAGCAGAGCGTCAGCGCCGTGAGGCAATTCTGCGCGCAGAGGGCGAAAAGGCGAGCAAGATCCTCGTTGCAGAGGGTCAGAAGGAGAGCCAGATCCTCGCCGCAGAGGGCGACAAGCAGGCCGCCATTCTTCACGCAGAGGCTGTCAAGGAAGCGAAGATTCGCGAGGCAGAGGGTGAGGCGCAGGCTATCGTCGCCGTTCAGGAGGCTCAGGCGAAGGCTATCGCCCTGATAAACGAAGCCGCCCCGAAGGACGGTTATCTGACGATAAAGAGCCTTGAAGCATTCGCAAAGGCTGCGGACGGCAAGGCGACGAAGCTCATCATTCCGAGCGAGCTTCAGTCCCTCGCGGGACTCGCGGCGAGCGCAAAGGAGATTTTCTCCGCCGACGCCGCAGCGGACGCAGAGCAGAAATAAGTTTATAAAAAGCGCAGAGAGTCGGTAAAACGACTCTCTGCTTTTTCTTTTAATAAAATAAAAAGAGTCGCCGAAGCAGGCAGCTCAAAAAATTTTTCTTGTCTTTTCTTGTTTATATTACCACAAAAACGCCGATTTGTCAAGTCTTGTAATCCCCTGCCCCGTGTGGTATTAAGTGTACGGAGGTGTTTTGAAATGAACAACATGACTGCACTGGTGAGCTGTTTTGCTCGGTATTACCACACGAAAACTGACGAAGCAAAGATCTTTGACGACCCGCTCGCGGGAGAGATTCTGAGTGAAAGTGAAAAGAACGCGATAGCGGAAAACATGAAAAACGGCATCGCATTTTTGACCCGAATTACAGTGGCGGCGATCCGCTCGGGCGCGTTATGAACGGATTTATCGCGCCGAGTGTAATCGCGCGCTCCGCGTTTTGCAAGCGGCATATGGAAAACGAGATAAGACTCGGCGCGCGGCAATATGTCATCGCCGCCGCGGGCTACGACACATCGGGCTATAAAATTGACAGAGATATCAAAGTATTCGAGCTCGACCGCCCCGAGATGATTGAGGACAAGGCAAGGCGCATTGACGAAGCTGGAATAGACCGCAAAAATATCAGCTATGTCGGCTGCGACCTCGGCAAGGATTTTATCCCCGCTCTGCTAAATGCGGGATATGACCCTAAGGAGAGGACATTTTTCTGCCTACTCGGCATAAGCTTTTATCTGACCCAAGACGAGTTCGCACGCTGTATTAAAACTCTGTTTGAAAATTCGGCGAGCGAAAGCGCGTTCGTGTTCGACTTCCCGAATGACCGGGACTGCATCCGGGAGCAGAAGAACAGACTGCTTGCCGGCGGCGCGGGCGAAGAGATGAAAGCGCGATACTCACACACGGATATCGAGCGCATCGCGGGAGAAGCGGGCGCGCTCATCTATGAGCTTGCGGACAGCGGCGATATTGACCGCGATTTCTTCAAGGCGCACAACGAAATGAAAAATGCAGAACCGATACTCGCCCCCGAGGGAGTCAGCTATTGCCTGATGGTCAAAAAGGACGGGCAGTATTGATAAAAAAGTATTGATAAAGCGCGTTTTTTTGTTGCGTAATAAGCCGGAATGTGATAATATATTGTCGATGAAATATTCAATTCTTTGTTGGAGGCAATTATATGGATCAAAGATTACAGCCCTTATTCACTCCGTGGAAGATCGGCAACTGCGAGATCAAGAACCGCATCGTGCTCACGAGCATGGGCGGCACCGACCTCTTCGGATGGATGGAGAAGAACCACTTCGATAAAGACGGCGCACGCTTTATCATGGAAGTCGCGAAGAACAACGTGGGTCTTGTTCTCCCCGGATGTCAGCCGGTCTACAACCCCATGTTCGGCCAGTGGCTCCACAAGAACAAGAAGATGTATGCCGACCTCAAAAAGTGGACTCCCGAGCTCCACAAGACCGGCGCGAAGCTCTTCGTTCAGCTGACCGCAGGCTTCGGCCGCTCCTTCACCATCAGCGAAATGATGGAGAAGCTCTACACCAACCCCGCGCTGAGAGTCCTCAGCAAGCCCTTCATGGATCTCGACAAGATCACGGCTTCCGCGAGCCCCTCGCCCAACCGCTGGTCTGATAAAGTTCCCTCGAGAGAGATGACCAAGGCTGAAATCAAGGAGTTTGTCAATGCGTTCGCAGAGAGCGCAAAGATGCTCAAGGACGCAGGCGTTGACGGCGTTGAGGTTCACGCAGTCCACGAGGGCTATCTGCTCGACCAGTTCACCCTTAAATATGTCAACAAGCGCACCGACGAATACGGCGGCTCGTTTGAGAATCGCTATCGTTTCGCAGTCGAGGTCGTTCAGGCTATCAAGAAGGCGTGCGGCGACGATTTCCCGGTTTCCCTGCGCTACAGCATAATTTCCAAGACCAAGGGCTTCCGTCAGGGCGCGCTCCCGGGCGAGGCCTATACCGAAGTAGGACGCGACATGGCAGAGTCCGAGAAGGCTGTCAAGTATCTTCAGGATGCCGGTTATGACTGCCTCAACTGCGACAACGGCACATACGACGCATGGTACTGGGCTCACCCGCCCATCTACATGCCCGAGAACTGCAACCTCGAGGATGTTGAATACATCAAGCGGTTCTGCGACATTCCCGTTATCTGCGCCGGCCGCCTCGATCCGAGAGTTGCCGCGGACGCGATAAAGGAAGGCAAGCTTGACGGCGCAGGATTCGCGCGCCAGTTCCTCGCCGATCAGGAGTGGGTCACGAAGATGATGAATGACGAGGAGGATGACATCCGTCCCTGCATTCTCTGCCACAACGGCTGCTTCAACATGTGCCACTACAAGGGCGTGCCCAACGACCAGGAGCTTTCCGACAGCCTGCATCTTTCCCGCTGCGCTATCAACGCCGAGACGATGCAGTGGAACAAGCACTACATAAAGAAGACCAACTCGCCCAAGACCGTCCACATCGTCGGCGGCGGCATCGGCGGCATGGAGGCTGCCCGCGTGCTCAAGCTCCGCGGACACAATCCGATAATCCACGAGAAGAGCGACGTGCTCGGCGGAACATTCATCCCCGCGAGCGCAGAGTCATACAAGGGCAAGCTCCGCGACCTGCTTGACTGGTACAGACGCCAGATGACGAAGCTCGGCATCGAAGTCAGACTCAACGACGAGATAAAGGACATCGCGGCGTTCGGCAGCGATCCCGTTATCATCGCGACCGGCTCGACCCCGAGACTCCTCAGAAGAGTTCCCGGCTACGAGAAGATGATCGAGGGCTGCGACTACCTCAACGGCGCAGAAGTCGGCAACACCGTCGCTGTTATCGGCGGCGGACTGACCGGATGCGAAATAGCCTACGAGCTCGCTCTCCAGGGCAAGAATCCGATCATTGTCGAGATGAAGGACGACCTTATCAGCCAGACCGGCGTCTGCCTTGCAAACTCCTCTTATCTCAGAGAGTGGTTCGCCCTGCACAAGACTCCCGTCTATCTTGAGACGACACTCAAGGAAGTCAAGGACGGCTCTATCGTCTGCACCGGCAAGGACGGCAAGGACATCAACATCGACTGTGACTCCGTCATCAGCTGCGCGGGCTATATCCCCGCTCCGCTTGCCGAGAAGTCCGGCAACGTTCACCTCGTCGGCGACTGCCTTGCAATAGGCAACCTCCGCTCCGTCGTGTGGCGCGCATATGATGTTGCGATGAAGATCTGAGTTAAACAACAAACAGCAAAGCTGCAATTCACGGTTTTATCCATGGATTGCAGCTTTCTTTTTATATTCGCATTGTTTATCAGCCCACGCAGGCGATAAGATCCCTGACTGTCTTGGCGGTGAGTATCGCCCTCTCGGGGATCTTCACCCCGAATGTGTTTTCCATATCCGACGCGACGCTCATAAGGTCAAGCGAGCTTAAACCGATATCGGTTCTGAGGTTCGCCTGCTCGGTAATTTCGGCAGGGTCAATATAGACATATTCGCAGATTATTGCGGCTATCTTTTCAAGCATGACTGTCTCTCCTTTTTAAAGTATATCGAGTATCTCGCCGAGCGTTCTGTCGGGGTTTTCCGCTCCGAGAAGCAGCGCGCGGACGGTCTTTTCGTGCAGGGCCTTTATGTGCTCGGAGGTTATCATATTCGTGCGATGCAGATATGAGAACTTGAAGCAGCCTGTGTGCGAATCATACATTGCGAAGCTGTAGAGCGGCATGATGTATCTGCCGAGGCTGTAGCCCGAGAACTCGTAATCCCAACCGTTCATCGTGTCCTTGCCTATCGGGAACCACGAGAACATCATCGAGGACGAGGCTGCTATCGGACTGTAGTTAAACAGCTTTCTCACAAGCTCGCGGCACTCGAGATAGGGGTAATCCATGTGCCTGAACAGGGTCATCTGAAGCTCCGCCATCTTGTCGAGCGCCTCGTTGAATGTCAGGGTCTCGGGCAGAACTATTCTCCACGGGAGTGGCTCGGCAAGCGTGCCGCCGGAGCGCTTCTCGCTGAGGGTTCTGCGGCGGGTGCAGAGGGTGACGAAATAAGAATCGTTCGTTCTGTAGTTTATCTTCGAGATATGCAGGCGCATTGCAAGCTGGACAAGGCACTCGGGGCTGACGCCGCTCGACTGAATGAATGCGAGTATCTTGTCGCTGTCCTCTTTCGAGACATCGTATCTTGCAAGCTCCGCCTTGTCGTGTATCGGGTCGAAGCAGGACGGTGCTCTGAGGGACGGATCGTGCTTTCTTTTGCGCTCTTTTTCGAGCAACTCGGGGCCGTGAACTCCGGCATAGAGCGGATCGCCGTCCTTGAGGAAAAACTGAGTATAGAACTCCTCTTCCTCTTTCATCTTCTTTTCGTCCGCGACTATGGCGAGCTCTTTTCTTATCGTCTTTTTGTATTCGCCGAGCGGACGCGGCATGGGCTTGCCGTTTTTCAGGTGGTCATAGACTCCGAGCAGATCGGAGAAGAACACAAAGACCGCCGCGGCATCCATGCACAGATGGGTGATGTTGATATATATTCCGTAACCGCCGTCGAACGAGCGGAAGAATATAATGCGAAAATCCTCGCCTTTCAAATGCCGTATGGGTCTGCGCGCATCAGCGGTGAGATAAGCCTGCTGTTCCTCTTCGGTCGAAAAGGTCACGACCGGCACATCGTCAACAACATATTTGTCAAGGAAATACTGATAGAACTCACCGTGCTCCTTGTAGAAGCGAAGTCTCATGCAGTCGTTGCGCTCTATCTCTATGTTGAGCGCCTTTTTGAGCACATCGAAATCTATCGGGGTGCTCGTGACTATCGACATGGGTATCTGAATGACCTGCTTGTGAAAGAAGCTGTATTTGAGCATGAAGTTTATCATCTTCTGCGAGGGGATGAGCTCAAATACCTCTGTTCCTGCCTTCGGTTTCATTTTTCTCTCCTCCTCAGCCAACAACGGTTTCTTTTCTCTTTATTTTGCCGCTCGAGGTCTTTTCAAAAGGCTCATCGCGGAATCTCAGCTCCGATACAAAATGCGAGGTCTTTGCGCCCGCGTTTATCTCATCCATGCGGCGCTCTATCTCGGCGGGGATATCCTCTATACCCTCCTGCTTTGCGTGCTCGAAATCGGGATATATCTCGGCGACGATGCGGTCGTTTTCGCCGTAAACCACGACCTCGTCAACTATATTCAATTTTTTGAACTTCTTCTCTATCGCCTCGGGAGAGACGTTTTCGCCGCTCGAAAGGATTATCAGATTCTTGACTCTGCCGGTGATGAACAGCTGCCTGTCCTCGGTGACATAGCCGATGTCGCCCGTCCTGAACCAGCCGTCCTCGGTGAACATCTTCGCCGTCTCCTCGGGCATTTTATAATAGCCGAGCATAATCGTCGGAGTCTTTATCTGGATCTCGCCGTTTTCGGTGCGGACATCGCAGATATTTATAACCCTGCCGACGGACTCGGTAGAAACGCCTCTGTCGGGCACGGAAATGCGGCAGCCGACCTCGGTCATGCCGTAGCCCTGGCGGAGCATTATGCCGAGCTTGTCATATTCCTCGACGAGCAGCGGATCGAGATATGCGCCGCCCGAAACTATCCAGTTGAGGTTCTTGCCGAGCACGATTTTTGCCGCCTCGGCGGGAGTGATATCCGAATTTTTCGCCGCGGTTATCTTTATGCGCTGGAGCAGATGCTGAGCTATCATCGGAACGACGCGCATGGCGTTGGGCTCAAAGCGCTGAAGATTCGGGACGATATCGCTGAGATTGCCGTTGAGGCAGACCTGAACGCCGTCGCACAGGTTTTTCAGATAGTCGCCCGAGAAGCAGTAGATATGGTGCATCGGGAGCACCGAGAGGGTCGAGGTACGCTCGCTGAAAATATTAATATATTCTTTGTACATGATGTTGCCAACGAGGGCGTTGGTCGAGAGCATAACGCCTTTTTTGACCCCGGTCGTGCCGGAGGTGAATATTATGACCGCGCACTTGTCGGGATCGACTTCGTAGTCGGAGAGGGGCGCGTATTCGCTCGCCGCCGAATATTTTTCATAGATACCGGCAAAGAAGTTCTCGTCCGAGAGGTCGACCGCATGCTTTATCTTCGGGCAGTTTGCCATGACCTCGCCGACATTCTCGGAAAATGTGCTGTCATAGAGCACCATGTCGATATCCGCGCGGTCGAAAAGCTCCGACGCTTCTTTAGCGGATATATCGGGTGCAAACGGTACAACGACGCTGCCGCTCATGAGTATTCCGGTGATACAGGTTATGTACTCGTAGTTCGTCTTGCTGACAACGGCGACATGCATGCCATCTTTCGATATGCTTCTGATCCAGCGGCAGACCGCTTCGCTGTCCGTTTTGACGCGGACATAGCTGCGCTCTTCGACCGCGCCGTTTCGCACGAATTTTATGAATATCTCTTCTCCATACTTCTCCGCCGAAGCGCATAACAGCTGTCTGACGCTCGGCGTTGCATTTTTCTTTTCCATTTCTCCTCCGTGATGTTCCGTCATTTTGGCTCCGCCCCGCGCGGAATATATTTTCCGCTACAAAAGGGTAAAAGCCGAGATAAATTTAATTTATAACAGTGCATAAACAAAGTCAATATAAGGCGCGGTTAAGTTTGGTTAAAAAAAGTTAAATTTGTATTGCATTTATAAAGTTTAAATAAACGCCAAAAATGCAAAAAAGCCGAAAGTGCTTATATATCAAGGCTTCTGGAGATAAAAAAGGCTGTTCCGAAACGGAACAGCCTGAAAATCACAATGTTATATTCTGTTTATTTTTTGACCTTTTTCGAGCGCAGGGCGAGCAGGATAATATGAAATATCAGCTCAGCCGCGGGGATTGCAAAAAGGATAGCAAAATAGAGCGTGTTGTTCGTTTTGAACGGCGCTGCGATGCCGAAGCTCGGCGGGAGGAAAGCCATCATCAGCGGATAGAACAGGCTCATGAGGTCATTGTAGAAGAAGCACATCATCAGCGCATAGGCGGAGCACACGAGCGAAATCGACCAGAACACCGTTCCGACGACAAGCGGACGCTTGTTCATGCGCTTGAAAATAATATAGACAAACGCCGCGAGCAGGAACAGACCAGCCGTTGCAAAGCCGGGCTTTCTGCTGCTCTTGCCGTCCATCATATGCGAAAAATTGAAAACGACGGAAAGCGCATAAGTTATTATAAGAATTATCGTCAGTATCACACTTTTGGGATCGTGCTTTTTCTTCATGGTGACGCTCCTTTTTACCGATATTTACAAAATAACTTTACAATATCTGGAGCGTTTTGTCAACACCGTTTTGCTCTATTTTCAGCACATTTTCTATCATTATTTTTCCCGCGTCGCGCAGGTTTTCAAGCTGTTTTAGCGCCTCGGTGCACGCCTGGCGCAGAGCCTCGTCATCACCTGAGTCGAGATATTCCCTGAGACTATTTATGTTTATCTCGATCTCATCCATCGAGCGGTGGACGAGCAGAATGTGCAGAATCTTTTTTGAATCTCTCCATTCGCTCTCGACTTTATCAAGCGCCTGCTTCTCTCCCTCCCCGGCATCGACGGCGACGAGCAGGGATTTGAGATCCGTTATCAGCTCACCGGTCTTTTTTGAAAATATGAACTGCGAACCGATGCTCATAGTCAGGGTCAGAGCGAGCAGAACAAGTGCCGTCGCAAAGCGTCTCATACTTTTTTCTCCTTTTCGACTATAACAGCGTTTTTGTCGCGGTCAACGGTCATTATCAGCACATCTTCGACCGTCAGCCCCTTTGCCCTGAGCAGGCGTTTGAGTTCTCTGTCGTTCATGCTGCAGTCGTCGTAGTGCTCGCGTATCACTTTTCCGTCGCTGACGACAAGGCACGGCATGCCGGGATCTGGCAGCGATAGCTGCAAAGTCTTTGCGGTCAGCGCATTTTCATCGGGCTTGAGCATGACCGAGAGCTTGCCGTTCGTCTCAAGCACGGCATAGCCGACTGTCGAGATATCAAAAACATCCTTTTGCCGCAGCGCCGTCAGAAGATCGTCAACGGTATAGCGCAGGCGTTTTATCTCTTTTTGATCGATCTTGCCATCGCGTATGACTGTCACAGCGTTGCCCTCGAGCAGCCTGCGTGCGCCGCGGCTCTTCATGGAAATGACCGAGCTGATTATCTCGAACGCCACGAGCAGAAGCACCGCGACGACGGAATTGAGCAGCGGGATATCCGTATCCTGCATAGGTATAGCCGCGATTTCGGAGAGCAGAATAGTTATAACAAGTTCAGACGGCTGAAGCTCGCCTATTTGCCTTTTTCCCATTATTCTGACCGCCGCAGTCGCCAGAACATATAATATAAAAATCCTCAGTATCGTCAGAACCATTTTTCTACCTCCGTAAATGCTATATACAGTAGTTTTTCTTGTATTTGCATCTTTATCCGATTGACCGAAAAAAGATTTATGTGTATAATATGTGTGCAGTAAAATCGGAAGTGATTTGATATAATATGAAAAAATATATAATGGGTATAGACATCGGTGGAACAAAGTGCGCCGTTCTGCTCGGCAGAGCGCAGGGAGACGCCGACGATATTATTATAGACAAGCTCCGCTTTGAGACACGGGTCGGGCGCGGCTGGCGCGCCGTGACGGAGGAGCTGCTCGACAATGTTGAAGAGATAATAAAAAAGAACGCCCTCTCCCCCGAAGATATTCTCTGCGCGGGGATAAGCTGCGGCGGTCCGCTCGACAGCAGGCGCGGAGTTATTCTTGCGCCGCCGAATCTCCCCGACTGGGAGTGCGTGCCGATAGTCGACATGATTGAAGAGCGGTTCGGGTTCGACGCGTATTTACAAAACGACGCGAACGCCTGCGCGCTCGCCGAATGGAAGTTCGGCGCAGGAAAGGGACTTCGCAACATGATATTTTTAACGTTCGGCACGGGCATGGGCGCGGGACTGATACTCGCCGGAGAAGTTCAGGTCGATATCCGGCACCTTGCCGCCGCCGTAGCCCAGAAACGTCTCAAAGGGGATGTCAAAGCCGTCCTTTTTCAGCCGCGTGCCGCATTGGGGGCAGTCCTTGTCGGGCATGTCCGCGCCGCAGCCGTACTGGGGATCGGTCTGGAACTCCACGTACTGGCAGTTGGGGCAGTAGTAGTGGGGCGGCAGAGAGTTCACCTCGGTGATGCCGGACATATAGGCCACCAGCGACGAGCCTACGGAGCCTCGTGAGCCCACCAGATAGCCGTTTTCCAGACTCCGCTGCACCAGCTTCTGGGCGGACATGTACACCACGTCGTACTTGCCCAGAATGCTGGCTAGCTCCACGTTCAGCCGGTCCACGATCAGCTGGGGCGGATTCTCGCCGTACATGGCGTGGCACTTGGCCCACACCATGTCGTTCAGCTCCTGCTCGGAGTTCTCCAGCCGGGGCGGGAACAGCTGTCCCGGCGGCAGCAGCTCGATCTCCTCCACCAGATCGGCGATTTTCCGGGGGTTGACGATGACCACCTCACGGGCCTTTTCCGCCCCCAGATAGGAGAATTCCTTCAGCATCTCGTCGGTGGTCTTCCTCTTCATCAACGCCTTCGCTTCGACGGCCAGCTCGCTGGTGGGCAACCTGATCGGCGCCGGCGAGGCGGATCGGGTATGGGGGCTGTGCCGGCGTATGGTGCGCCTCTGCTTCGCCTTCGTGCTGCCGGTATCGCTGCTCTTCGCGCTCTTGCCCCGCGTGGTGCTGGGCGCCTATACGGGCAATGCGGAGTTGATTGCCGCCGCCGTGCCGTCGCTTTGGGTCATGCTCACGACGATCGTGCCGTGCGTGCCGGCCTTCATCTATCAGTTCAGCGTTTCGGGCACGGGCAATACGCGTAC
>OLZR01000616.1_pt1 | contig 17640 bp, 18 predicted proteins | sample 1644421 | NCBI WGS metagenome assembly OLZR01 (sample SAMEA103958132, study PRJEB25191) | human gut metagenome | biome: human-associated habitat [ENVO:00009003]; feature: intestine environment [ENVO:2100002]; material: feces | place: Germany | collected 2013/2015 | reverse complement strand
CAGCAAAATAGCCCCTTCCCACGGGGAAGGGGTTTGGGGTTAGGGATAGAGAATTCGCATTATCTTATAAAAAACAGACTTTTTCTGCAAACTGAAAAGAGCCTTGCCTTGCGGCAAGACTCTTTTGCTTTTTTACCTTGAATACTATATGCAATTAATGCAATTATTCGCATTGTTATCAGGAATATAGAAAAATGTACGAAACTCCTCTGAATAGCCTGACTTAAAACCCGAACCGATTAGTATTGCCGATAAACTTAGTGCTCGTTTCTCTTAGCGAAGCACTCGCTGCAGTAAACGGGTCTGTCGTCACGGGGCTGGAAGGGAACCTTAGCCTCACCGCCGCAGCCTGCGCATACAGCTGTGAACATTTCACGCTTAGCTCCGCCGTTCTTCTTAGCGTCACGGCAAGCCTTGCATCTCTTAGGCTCGTTTGTAAAGCCGTTCTGAGCGTAGAACTCCTGTTCGCCTGCTGTGAATACGAAATCTGCACCGCAGTCCTTGCACTTGAGAGTCTTGTCTTCGTACATAGTAAAATACCTCTAAAATTTCTCACGCTTTCAGCGTGTAATAATATGAAAAAGACTTGGTAAGTCTTATTTCCCCATTGATTTTCTTATCTTAGATTTTGCACGCTGAAGTGCATTGTCTACAGATTTTTCGTTCATTGAAAGCTCATTTGCTATCTGCTCGTAGGAGCAGTGGGCAAGATACATTTCAAGGACCTTCATTTCCTTTTTTGAAAGAACGTCAGACAGTCTGTTCATAAGCTGGCTGTCCTGAACTTTATCAATAACCGTGTCCTCAGGCGATAACGAATCGTCCTTTATAAGATCGAAGTCGAAGTCTTCACAGTTTGATAAAGGGTTATCCTTGATAGCCTTTGATATACAGGTTTTCATAGCCGAGTCTGTGCAGAGATTGGCGAAGGTTACGAAAGACGCACCCTTTTCGCTGTTATAAAGCCGTATAGCTTTAAGCAGACCGAGAAGCCCCTCCGAGAACAAATCGTCCTTATCGGCAGACGGGCAACGCAGTGACATCTTTGCGGATTTTGCCGAAATAACAGGTATATACCGCTTTATAAGTACGGTTGCGTATTTTTCGCCGCCTGTCTGTGTTATCCGACTGACAAGCTGTTCATCGGTCATATCGGAAATCGTAAGCTCCGTTTCTTTATCCGGAAAAGGAGTACCGGTCATATTAGTTGCTTTTTCTGCCATCTGACCTCCGATACCGCTGTGCCTGCCGCCTTTGATGTTTACTGTATATCTATTGATTATTCTATCATAATATACGTTTTTTGTCAATAGGGAAAACTTCAAATTGTTTACAAAAGAAATCAAATTGAATTTGTGAAATGATTAACAAATGCAGGTCGGCGTATTCTTCGGTATTTGATATTTATTTTATACAGCGTCCTTGCTTATTTTTGGTATTGCCTACGTTCACGCAGGATATACGCAAGAAGCACTCTTGTTCCGAGTGAAAGAATCGTCAGGATTACCGACATCAACGGTTTATTTATCGCTCTGTAGTAGCCGTAGAGCATAAACAGTATTCCTATGCCGACGGTAAGATCACGGTTTTTCATTATGTACTTCATTTATATAAGCGGTGCGGCAAATCCCCACGCAACAGCAATCACAAGCGAGGGGAGCAGGTTTGCTACTCTTATCTGTTTTTCACGAATGAGGTTAAGTCCTACGCAGAAAATCAGGACATTGCCGACATAAGAAAGATAAGACAGCGCAAGGTCGGTCATGAAGCCTCCGACAAATACTGCGATTATTGTTATGACACCTTGAAAAATCGCCACAGGTACGGCGGAGAAGATACAGCCCTTGCCCTGAGAGGCGGTCATTACGCAGATAATCACTGCGTCTAGGATTGCTTTTGCGATAAGAACCGAGCAATCGCCGCTTACTCCGTCGTTTATCGAGCCTATCACTGCCATTGCGCCTATACAGACAGTGCAGGATGCGCTGACAAATGCCGATACAAATGAATCGTCGCCGGTGCTGTGGCTTTTGATTTTAAGCCATTCGCCGAACTTGTCCACAAGAGCGTTTATATTGATTATTTCACCGATAAGGCCGCCTAAGGTGAGGCTGACTATCATCATAACAGTGCCGCCCGTTGACAGCTTGCCGTCTGACAGCGACAGCATATTCTGCATAACGCCGCCTACCGCAAGCATCATTATTGCAACGGCATTGACCGACAGCAGAGTATCCTTTATTCTTTCGTTCAGCTTTTTGCCGAACAGCAATCCGCATAGTCCGCCGAATATCAGCAGAGCGACATTTATTACAGTGCCGAGTCCACGCATAAAATCAAATCCTTGAAACATCCCCGACGGGAGAATACAGTGCGAAAACCGCACCGATTGCAATTATACAACCAATAAAACACTGTGTCAAGACAAAAATAAGCAGATTGCACATCGTGCTGAATTACAGCTTCGCACTGAACCGCAGGTCAAAGAATGAAATTATAAATTGCCTCATTGCACTTGACTAATCGGCGATAATGTAATATAATAATCAGGAACAAACAAACGAAAAAGCAAAGCCTGCGGCTTTGCCCGGAAAGGACCTTTAAAAATGGACGCAACTTTAAAAAAGCAGCTTGAGATAACTGCCACCAAGGTCAGAATGGGTGTTATCGAGGGCGTTTACAACGCTAAGTCGGGACATCCCGGCGGATCGCTTTCGGTAGCCGATGTACTGACATATCTCTACTTTGCAAAGATGAATGTAGATCCGAAAAATCCTCAGATGCCCGAACGTGACAGACTTGTACTGTCAAAGGGACACACAGCCCCTGCACTGTACTCGGTACTTGCTAACCGTGGATTTTTCCCTGTGGAAGACTTAAAGACACTCCGCCACATAGGCTCAAAGCTCCAGGGACACCCTGTTATGAACAAGGTTCCCGGCGTTGATATGAGCACAGGCTCACTCGGACAGGGTATTTCTGCGGCTTGCGGTATGGCGCTTTCCGCAAAAATCAGCAACAAGAGTTACCGTGTATATTCTGTACTCGGCGACGGCGAGGTTGAAGAAGGTCAGGTATGGGAGGCTGCTATGTTTGCGGCACACTATCAGCTTGACAACCTCGTAGCCGTAGTTGACAACAACGGACTTCAGATAGACGGCAGAATCAGCGATGTAATGTCACCCTATCCGATAGACGAGAAGTTCAAGGCTTTCGGCTGGCACGTTATTTCTATAGACGCACACGATTTTGACGCAATCGAAAAGGCTTTCGCTGAAGCTGAAAAGATTTCGGGACAGCCTACGGTAATTATACAGAGAAGCATAAAGGGCAAGGGCGTTTCCTTCATGGAGGACCAGGTATCATGGCACGGCACTGCTCCCAACGAAGAACAGTACAACCAGGCTATGACAGAACTCAAGGCTCATCTTGCCGAGCTTGAAAAGTAATCGGAAAGGAAACGTATTAAAATGGAGAAAAAAGCAACCCGTGAAAGCTACGGCGAAGCTCTTGTAATGCTCGCTGAAAAGAGAAACGATCTCGTAGTTTTAGACGCAGACCTTGCGGCTGCAACAAAGACAGGTATATTCAAGAAGGCATATCCCGACCGCTTCTTTGACTGCGGTATAGCAGAAGCAAATATGATGGGTGTTGCCGCAGGTATCGCTACTACAGGCAAGCTCGTATTCGCAAGCACATTTGCTATGTTTGCGGCAGGCAGAGCTTATGAAATACTCAGAAACAGCATAGGCTATCCTCATCTGAACGTTAAAATCGGCGCAACACACGCAGGTATTTCTGTCGGTGAGGACGGTGCGACACACCAGTGCAACGAGGATATTGCGCTTATGCGCACAATACCCGGTATGACGGTAATCAACCCCGCCGATGATGTTGAGGCGAAGGCGGCTGTACTCGCTATGGCTGACTATGTAGGACCTACCTATATGAGATTCGGCAGACTTGCCACTCCTATCTTCAACGATAAGGATACATATAAGTTTGAGCTTGGCAAGGGCGTACAGCTCCGTGACGGCGATGATATAACAATCGTTGCTACAGGTCTTATGGTAGCTCAGGCACTTGAAGCGGCTGACGCACTCAAGGGTCAGGGTATCAATGCCCGTGTAATCAACATACACACGATAAAGCCCATTGACAAGGATATTATAATCAAGGCGGCAAAGGAAACAGGAAAGATAGTTACTGTTGAAGAACACAGCATAATCGGCGGTTTAGGAAGCGCCGTTTGCGATGTTCTTTGCGAGAATTATCCCGTTCCCGTTACAAAGATCGGTGTTATGGATACATTCGGTCATTCGGGTCCTGCGGCAGCATTGCTTGAAGAATTCGGCTTATGTGCGGATAATATTGCTAATACCGTTAAAAAGGTTTTAGGTAAATAATTTTTTGAGCCACCGCTTTTGCGGTGGCTTTTTTACAAAAGAAACAACGATATATAAAACAGAATACAATCCCCATCGTAGTTGGCTCAGCTTGACCGAGCAACAGAACCTCACCCTTTTTCGAGGTGAGACAAGACCGGGGATTTGCTCGGGGATTTGCTCAGGATAGTACACAGGCAGTAAAATGTTAGTTGAAATGTGGAGAGTATCGCATTATGCTTATTTCGCAAAAGTACCGAAAAGTTGTTAATGAAAAGAATAAGCCACGTTTTTATGTTGATTTTGGACCGCCATCGCTTTTTGAACGTGTAAGATATATAATGAAATATGAGGGGGTGGGAATATGACACAGAAAACTTGTGAAAAATGTGACGGTGCTGTGGCATATTTCCACCTCCCCGGTCTGTTTGAGTTTTACGGGCTGTACAGCCTGTTTCTGCCTTTATTCTATAATCACAGGGAGTATTTTTACGATTGGTGCGAGATAGGCTCGATATACGGCGCACCTGCGGATTGTCTGTGGGGCGGCGGACGTGTGGGATTCGGTGATGATGAGGCTGAAAAGGTGCTTCGGCTTACACAGAAGTACGGCATTTCCGCAAGGCTCACGTTCAGCAATTCTCTTATAAAGCAAGAACATCTTTCGGACGGAAAGTGCAACAGGCTGTGCGAGATGTTCAGCGAAAGCAAAGCGGTGCCAAACGGCGTTATAATCTGTTCGGACCTGTTGCTTGAATATATAGGAAATAATTATCCGGGTCTGTATTTTGTATCATCGACAACAAAGGTTCTGACGGATTTTATACAGCTTGAAAAAGAGCTTAGCCGTGAGGATTTTCGCTTTGTTGTACCGGATTTCAGACTTAACAAGGCTTTTGACAAGCTGGGTACGCTTACTGAAAGGCAGAAAAGCAAGGTAGAATTTCTGTGCAACGAATGCTGTTATTTCGGTTGTACCGACAGGAAAAGCTGTTATGAAAATGTCAGCCTTAAAAGTCTATGTGAGGATTGCGAGGATTTTATATGCCGTTCTCCCGGCGGCAACGAGGGGTACAAGTTTTCAAAGGCTATGGAAAACCCTGCGTTTATCGGAACGGACGATATTGAAAATACCTATCTGCCGATGGGGTTCAATCAGTTCAAGATAGAGGGCAGGGGGCTTGGCAGTGCGGTAGTGCTGGAATTTCTGCTGTACTATATGACAAAGCCGGAATACCGGCTGAAAGTAAGAGAAGAAATATATCTTGACAGTATGCTTGATCTTTTCTGATAAAGCGTTAAACGGAGGATTTTAATGCTATACATAATGCGACACGGTAAAACCGAGTGGAATAAAAAGAAAAAATTGCAGGGCAGGACGGATATTCCGCTGTGCCGTGAGGGAATAGAAATGGCGGAAAAGGCACGGGAGGAATATAAGGACGTGCATCTTGATATTTGCTACTGCTCGCCGCTTATCCGTGCAAGGAAAACAGCCGAGATATTGTTCGAGGGCAGAAATGTGCCGATAGTAACGGACGACAGACTTAAGGAAATGAGCTTCGGGGAATATGAAGGAATAGAGAACAGCTTCAGTATTCCCGACTGTCCGATAAACTTACTGTTTTTCCACCCTGAGCAGTATACAAGCTCTATAGGCGGGGCGGAAACATTTGAGGAGCTGTTCGGCAGAACGGGTGAATTTCTTGACGAGGTAATCTATCCGCAGATAAAAGAGGGAAAGGACATTCTGATAGTCGGACACGGTGCGATGAATGCAAGCATTGTGTGCCGGATAAAGAACCTGCCGTTGTCTGAGTTCTGGAGCGCAGGGCTTGAGCAATGCAAGATGATGAGGCTCTTGTAAGAAGATATATTAGCAAGTACGATTCTTTGTGGGAATATATCGGGAAGTGCTGTGAGCGTGAAATTACGCTGACTTACGATGAGATAGCAAAAATCTGCGGTGTGCCGATAGATCATTCCTTTCTGACGTATAAGAAAGAACTTGGATGCTACGGGTACAGGGTTGAGAAAATATCTATGAAGGATAAGACGGTGAGGTTTGTCAAAAATGAGTGAAAATATGAGCGATAAGTGGGTCGATTACGCTGTGCGCATTCAGAGCATTGCACAGGCAGGACTTGCGTACTGCGAGGATAAGTACGGCAGGGAGCGCTATGAGGAGTTGAGAAAAATCTCCGCAGAGATGATCTCGGCAAAGACCGATATTCCGCTCGAAAAGGTATACGATCTGTTCTGCAACGAGAGCGGATACCAGACGCCGAAGCTCGATACCAGAGGGGCTGTCTTTATTGACGGAAAGATACTGCTTGTGCGTGAAAACAACGGAACGTGGTCGCTGCCGGGCGGATGGTGTGATGTAGATCTGTCGGTTGCAGAGAATACAGAAAAAGAGGTGCTGGAGGAAACGGGACTTTCGGTACACTGCAAAAAGCTGATTGCCGTGCAGGACTGGAGGAGGCATAACAGGCTGAATTGCCCTTACGGCATTATGAAATTCTTTGTGCTGTGCGAATATGACAGCGGAGAGTTCAAAGAGAATATCGAAACTACGGAAACAAGGCTGTTTGACAGGAACGTTTTGCCGGATAATCTTGCGGATGAGAAAACAACGGCGGAGCAGATAAGGCTGTGCTTTGAGTATTATGACAATCCGCATAAGGAAACGTGTCTGGAATAATATAAAGACGGTTTAACCGCCTGCGGCCTTCTTTCATAAACTGGCAATAAGCGAGAGAATGAAGGAGGCATTTATGTGAGAAGTCTGGCACAGCTTGAAAGAGATGAAAAATGCAGGGTAGAACGGCTGTTACTTGCAGGAGATATGAAAAGAAGGCTTATGGACCTCGGCTTTACAAAAGGAACAACAGTCACCTGCGTGTTGTGCGGTAGCGGAATAAAGGCATATCTTGTAAGAGGTGCGGTAATTGCACTCAGAAACGAGGACGCAGATAAAGTACCGGTAAGTGAAATAAAAAACTAAAAAAATTTCGTAAACTTGTAGACAAACGGCAGAAAATATAGTATAATAAAATGACTATGGAAATAGGCGAGGATGTGCGATACAGATATTAGCATATCTTTCGTAAAATGGGATCTTTTATCTGCTAATGGCGGATATGAATTAAAGCCGTGTTTTTCATCGTCAAGGAAGAAAGACACGGCTTTTGTGCAGAATTGCGAGGTGCTATAATGACAATTTTACTGAAAAACGGTCATGTTGTTGATTATGTGAACGGTTTTGAAGGCAAAAAGGACATACTTATAAAGGACGGCTTTATCCGTGCGCTCGGCGATAACCTTGAATGCGATGATAAGAACGCAAGGGTGGTAGATTGCAACGGGCTTACGGTGATACCGGGTATATGCGATATGCACGTTCATCTGAGAGATCCCGGACAGACATATAAAGAGGATATTATTACAGGCTGTGAGGCGGCTGTCGCAGGCGGTGTTACTGCGCTTGCGTGTATGCCGAACACGAAACCGCCCGTTGACAACAAGGAAACGGTAAAATATATTCTCGACAAGGCAAAGAAAGCAAAGGCGAAAGTTTATCCTGTCGGCTGTATCACAAAGGGTATGCAGGGCAAGGAACTGTGCGACTATGACGAACTTAAGGCGGCAGGCTGTGTTGCGGTGAGCGACGACGGCAGACCCGTTGAATCTGCGAATATGATGGCGCAGGCAATGGTAAAGGCACACTATGCCGGACTGAAGGTTATTTCGCACTGCGAGGATCTTGAGATAATAGACGGCGGTATAATCAACAAGGGAAAGATCTCTCAGCAGCTCGGCGTAAAGGGTATGAGCAGGCTGAGCGAGGATATAATCACGGCAAGAGAGCTTGCCATAGCACAGGATACGCAGATGCCGATACACATTGCGCACGTTTCGACAAAGGGCAGTGTAAACACGATAAGAGGAAATACCCATATCGGTGTTATGTGTACCTGCGAAACCGCTCCGCACTATTTTATGATGACAGACGAAAAGCTGTTGTCAAGAGATGCGGACTACAGAATGAATCCTCCGCTTCGTGAGGAGGACGATGTTATGGCGATAACCGCCGCTGTTGCGGACGGCACTATCGACTGCATAGTAACCGACCACGCTCCGCACAGCGCAGAGGAAAAGGCGGACTTTGAGAAAGCTCCCAACGGCGTTGTGGGAATGGAAACATCGCTTGCGGCGACACTGACGGGACTTTATCACACGGGTACGATAAGCCTTATGCACATAGTAAGACTTATGTGCGTCAACCCCAGAAAGATACTGGGAATTGAGGGAGGCTCGCTCGGCATAGACGATATTGCGGACATTGCAATATTCGACGCTGACGAAAGCTGGACGGTAGACCCCGAAAAGCTCCACTCAAAGTCAAAGAACACCTGCTTCAAGGGAATGACTCTTAAGGGCAGGGTAAAGTACACACTGGTAAACGGAAAAATAGTATACGAGGACAAGTAAGCTCCGATATACTTGAAATAAATAAAAAGGATGGATACGAAAATGTCAATGGATAATCTTCTTCGTGCAATCTGCGAAAAGCAGAACCCCACAGTCGCAGGACTTGATCCCAAGCTCGACTATGTGCCTCAGTACATAAAGGACAAGGCTTTCAACAAGTACGGCGAAACGCTCAAGGGTGCGGCAAAGGCGATACTTGAATTCAACAAGTGCCTTATAGACGCTCTCCACGAGGTAGTTCCTGCAATAAAGCCTCAGGCGGCTTATTATGAAATGTACGGTACGGCAGGAATGAAAACGCTGTACAAGACGCAGGAATATGCAAGAAGCAGAGGTATGTATGTTATCACAGACGGCAAGCGTAACGATATAGGCACAACTATGGAAGCGTATGCCGCAGCGCATCTGGGCAAGGTAAAGGTAGGAAACGAGGAATACGAGCCTTTTATGGGCGACGCTCTGACGGTAAACGGATACCTCGGAAGCGACGGTATCAATCCTCTTATCAAGGTGTGCAAGGAAAACGACAAGGGCATTTTCGTACTGGTAAAGACATCGAATCCGTCAAGCGGCGAGCTTCAGGATCTGCTGATAGACGGTGTTCCCGTATATGAAAGAATGGGCAATATGTGTGAAAAGTGGGGAGAGGAGCTTCCCGGCAAGTACGGCTATTCGGGCGTAGGCGCAGTAGTAGGTGCGACATATCCCGAACAGATCGCCGAGCTTCGTAAAAAGCTCCCTCACACATTCTTCCTTATCCCCGGATACGGCGCACAGGGTGCAACAGCCAAGGACATTGCCGCCGCATTTGATGCGAACGGTCTTGGCGGTATAGTAAACAGCTCAAGAGGAATAATGACAGCATATAAAAAAGAAGGCTGTGACGAGCATGATTTCGCAGGTGCGGCATTCAGAGAGGCACTGCGTATGAGAGATGAGATAATGGGCTTTGTAGGAAAGATACAGCTCCCTTAAGTGATAGAACAAAAAGAAAAATATATGAAAGGAACGAATTAAATGGACTTAAAGGCTAACAAAGCAAAGACCGCATATCTGATACTTGCAGACGGAACGGTGTTCACGGGCAAGAGCTTCGGCTGTGAGGGCGAGGTCGTAGGCGAGATAGTCTTCACAACGGCAATGACAGGCTATGAAGAAACGCTGACAGACCCCAGCTACTGCGGACAGATTGTAACGCAGACATTCCCTCTTATCGGAAACTACGGTGTAAATGACGAGGATTACGAGTCAAAGACAAGCGTGGTAAGCGGTTATATCGTGCGTGAATACTGCGAGGTACCGTCAAACTTCCGCTGTGAAGGCGACATAGACGGCTTTCTGAAAAAGCACAACATCATCGGATTGTTCGGCATAGATACAAGAAGGCTTACAAGAATAATCCGTGAAACAGGTGTTATGAACGGCATGATCACAACAAGCGAGCCGACAGACGAATTCAAGGCACAGGCACTTGAAAGGATAAGGGCTTATGTTGTAGGTCCTGTTGTGCCGAAGGTAAGCGTAAAGCAGCCTGAGAAGTTCAGTGCCGAAAACGGCAAATACAAGGTTGCACTTATGGACTACGGCTATAAGTTCAATATAAGACGTGAGCTTGTAAAAAGAGGCTGTGACGTGACGGTATTCCCCTACGACACAAGCGCAGAGGAAATACTGAAATTCGCTCCGGACGGTATAATGCTTTCAAACGGACCGGGCGACCCTCAGGACAACACGGTATCTATAAATACGCTGAGGGAGCTTATCCCTCACAAGATACCTACGTTTGGCATCTGCCTCGGTCATCAGCTTTTAGCACTTGCAAACGGTGCGACAACTGTCAAGCTGAAATACGGTCACAGAGGCGGAAACCAGCCTGTAACCGATGTTACTGTTGACAGAACATTTATCACATCACAGAACCACGGTTATGCGGTAGTAAGCGACAGCCTTCCCGAAAGTGCAGGCAAGGTAAGCCATATCAACGGAAACGATAAGACCTGCGAGGGCGTTATGTACACGAATGCACCTGCGTTCACTGTGCAGTTCCACCCCGAAGCGTGCGGAGGTCCGCATGACACTGCGTATCTGTTCGATAAATTTATCAGTCTGATGGAGGAGAATAAGAAATGCCGTTAAGAAGTGATATAAAGAAAGTTCTCGTTATAGGCTCGGGTCCTATCGTAATCGGACAGGCTGCTGAATTTGACTATGCGGGAACGCAGGCGTGCCGTGCGCTTAAAGCAGAGGGCCTTGAGGTTGTACTTATAAACTCAAACCCCGCTACCATCATGACGGACAAGCATATGGCGGACAAGATATACATTGAACCGCTGACGCTTGATGTAGTAAAGAAGATAATCAAGATAGAAAAGCCGGACAGCATTCTGTCAACGCTCGGCGGTCAGACGGGTCTTACCCTTTCAATGCAGCTTGCGGAGGAGGGCTTCCTTGCCGAGAACGGTGTAAAGCTGCTCGGTGCAAATCCCGAAACTATCCACAAGGCAGAGGACAGACAGGCGTTCAAGGATACTATGGAGGCTATAGACGAGCCGTGTATTCCCTCAAAGGTAGTTGAAACCGTTGAGGACGCTTTGGATTTTGCCGAGGTTATACACTATCCCGTAATTGTACGTCCTGCGTTCACGCTCGGCGGTACAGGCGGAGGTATTGCATATAGCAAGGATGAATTGCACGAGATTGCAACAAACGGTCTGCGTCTTTCGCCTATCACACAGATACTTGTTGAAAAGTGTATTTCGGGCTGGAAGGAAATCGAGTTCGAGGTTATCCGTGACGCAAAGGGCAACGTTATCACCGTCTGCTCGATGGAAAACTTCGACCCTGTCGGCGTTCACACAGGCGACAGTATCGTTATCGCTCCTGCGGTTACGCTTGCAGACAAGGAATATCAGATGCTGAGAACAGCGGCGCTGAACATTATCCAGGCGCTGAAGGTTGAGGGTGGCTGTAACTGTCAGTTTGCATTAAAGCCCGACAGCTTTGAATACTCGGTAATCGAGGTAAACCCCAGAGTTTCACGTTCATCGGCGCTTGCATCAAAGGCTACAGGCTATCCTATAGCAAAGGTTGCAACAAAGATAGCGATAGGATATTCTCTTGACGAGATTGTAAACCAGGTAACAGGCAAGACCTACGCTTGCTTTGAGCCTGCGCTTGACTACGTTGTAGTAAAGTTCCCGAAGTGGCCGTTTGACAAGTTCGTATACGCAAAGAAAACGCTCGGTACTCAGATGAAGGCTACAGGCGAGATAATGGCTATCGGAACGAGCTTTGAAGAAGCTATGATGAAGGCTGTACGTTCAATAGAGCTTGGTATGGACACGATGCGTAAAAAGGCTTTCAAGAAGCTGACAGACGAAGAAGTAAGAGCAAAGCTCCACGATGTCGATGTTGACCGTTCGTTCTGCGTATTCGAGGCGCTGAGAAGGGGTTTCAGCGTTCAGGAGATACATGATATAACCACTATCGACAAGTGGTTTATAACCAAGCTTAAAAACCTTGCAGAGCTTGAGCTGTGGCTTGAGGACGGCGAGCTTACACAGGAGAAATACGACCTTGCGAAGAAGTACAGCTACCTTGACAGGACTATCGAGAAGCTGTCCGGTCAGAAGCTTGCTGACAAGGGCATAAAGACACGTCACGCAGTATACAAGATGGTTGATACCTGTGCCGCTGAGTTCTCGGCTGAAACGCCCTACTTCTACAGCACTTATGACGATGAAAACGAGGCTGCAGAATTTATCGAACAGCACCCGACAGATAAAAAGAAGATAATAGTTTTCGGCTCGGGTCCTATCAGAATAGGTCAGGGTATCGAGTTCGACTACTGCTCGGTACACTGCGTATGGGCGCTCAAGGAAATGGGCTATGAAGCAATTATCTGCAACAATAACCCCGAAACAGTTTCGACCGACTTTGATACGGGCGACAGACTGTATTTCGATCCGCTGACATTTGAAGATGTCGACTCGCTGATAGCTACCGAAAAGCCTTACGGCGTTGTAGTACAGTTCGGCGGTCAGACGGCTATAAAGCTGACAAAGCACTTACAGGAGAGCGGTGTCAGAATACTCGGTACTTCGGCTGAAAGCATTGATGACGCAGAGGACAGAGAGAAGTTCGACGAGCTGCTCGAAAAGTGTAAAATTCCTCGTCCTAAGGGACATACGGTATTCACGACCGAGGAAGCACTCAAAGCCGCAAACGAGCTTGGCTATCCTGTTCTGCTCCGTCCGTCATACGTTCTGGGCGGTCAGAATATGATAATTGCTCACTGTGACAGCGATGTTACCGAATATATGACTATCATCACGGCTACAGAGCTTGAAAACCCTGTGCTGATAGATAAGTATCTTATGGGTACTGAGGTCGAGGTTGACGCTATCTGCGACGGCACTGACTTCCTTATCCCCGGTATTATGGAGCATATCGAGCGTGCCGGCGTTCACTCGGGCGACAGTATCTCGGTATATCCTGCTCAGACATTATCCGACAAGATAAAGAGCACGATAGTGACATATACGGAGCGTCTTGCAAAGGCACTGAACGTAATCGGACTTGTAAATATCCAGTATGTTGTATATAACAACGAGGTTTACGTTATCGAGGTAAACCCGAGATCATCAAGAACCGTTCCTTATATCAGCAAGGTTACAGGCGTTCAGATGGTTGATATTGCAACAAAGATAATGCTCGGCGAAACTCTCAAGGAGCAGGGTTATCACAGCGGACTTTATCCCGTTGGCAACTATGTTGCGGTTAAGGTTCCCGTATTCAGCTTTGAAAAGCTCCACGATGTTGATACACAGCTCGGTCCTGAGATGAAGTCAACCGGCGAGGCACTCGGTATAGCAAAGACATTTGAGGAAGCTCTCTACAAGGGACTTATAGCGGCAGGCTTCAAGATATTCAAGAAGGGCGGAGTAATGTTCACCGTCAAGAATTCGGACAAGCCTGAGATAGTACCGCTGGCGGAGAAGTTTGAAAAGCTCGGCTTTGAGCTGTACGCTACAAGCGGTACGGCATCCATGCTGAACAGAAACATGATAGCTACAAACTTTACCTATCGTATACACGAGGACAAGGAGCCTAACGTAATAAGCCTGCTTGAAAGCGGCAAGATAAATTACGTTATCTCAACGTCCGAAACAGGCAGAAAGCCTGCACTCGACAGCGTTAAGATAAGACGTAAGTCGGTTGAGCGTTCTATCGCTTGTCTTACATCTGTTGATACGGCAAACGCTCTTGTAAAGTGTATCGCTATGGATAAGACTGTAGACGATCTTGAAATGGTAGATATAACAAAGATATAATGAGGTGCGATTTTGAGAACAGGCGAATATAAAGTAAAATTCAATTACACGATATTGAGGGGATTTATAGACGCTTTCGGTCTTATAATGGCGGTACTTTTGTATCAGACAACATACGCATACTATTATCAGATGGCACATCCGACAATGGTGCTGAATAATGTTTATCCTGACGGCTTACCTGCATATATGTGGATATGCGGAGGCATAGTGCCTTTTATCGCACTTGCGGCATTCGTGTTCTCGATAGTATATATGTTTATACCTCATAGGTCAAGGACGCTTGTAATCACGGCTGACAATGCACAGAAGTATTACGACAATCTGATGATAACAAACAGCTTGCTGAGAATACTTGTGCTTATGGCACTGTGGGATTACACTTATATAACACAGAGCAACCTTATGGGAGCTATGGAATCGTGGTTCAGCCTTCAGACAGTGCTTGACATTATAGTTGGGTCGCTCGTTGTATACTTTATGTATGGCAGGCTGAAGGCGATAGCGAAGCCTGCAGACAGGAAGAAGGGCAACGTGATAAAGCCGAAGCAAAGTGAAAGCGATGATGAAGCGCTTACAGCGAAGGTGAAAATTGTCAAGGATGACAATACAATAATGCGCAGTTGATTATGCAACAAGGAAGCAAGGCAACATGATAAAATAACGTGTTGCCTTGATTTTTACACAGCGGCAAAACCGCAGGAAAGGAAAATATATGAGCTTTTTTTGTGATTCATATCCGATAGTTGATAAAAAAGCGCTCGGCGAGGGGATATATTCATATACGCTGAAATGTCCCGAGGTTGCCGAAAACGCACATATCGGACAGTTCGTTCAGATAAAGGCGGAGGGATATATGCTCCGCAGACCTATCTCTATATGCTCGGTCGATAAGGAAAACGGCACTATGAGACTCGTTTTTGAAGTAAGGGGCAAGGGTACGGATAAGATCTCTGAGCTTAACAAGGGGGATCTTATGGACGTTATCGCTCCGCTCGGCAACGGCTTTACCGTTCCTGCAAAGAAGGACGGCAGGGTGATAGTTGTAGGCGGCGGAATAGGCACGCCTCCCTTGCTTGACATTGCAAAGATGTACGGCGACAGATGTACGGCTATACTTGGCTTCAGGAGCTTTGACAAGGTTATACTTGACAAGGATTATTCGCTTGCAGGGGCAAACGTTATAGTATGTACCGACGACGGAAGCACGGGAGTACACGGTACGATAGCACTGCCGCTTGCAGATGAGCTTGCAAAGGGTGATGTTGCGGCAGTATATGCCTGCGGTCCTACTCCTATGCTTAAAGCGGTCGTTGCGGCGGCAAAGCAGGCAGGGGTATACTCGGAGGTTTCTCTTGAGCAGCGTATGGGCTGCGGCGTAGGTGCGTGCGTTGTATGTGCCTGCACGGTTATCCGTGACGGAGAAGAAAAGGTGCTGAGAGTATGCAAGGACGGCCCTGTGTTCAGCGGTGAGGAGGTAGTGTTATGAGTTTCAAGCCTGATATTTCGGTAGATGTATGCGGTAAGCATTTCAAGAATCCTGTAATAGCCGCTTCCGGCGCATACGGCTTCGGTGAGGATTATACCGATCTTTATCCGCTGTCGGCACTCGGCGGTATTTCCTGCAAGGGTACGACCTTAAATAAGAAGGACGGCAACATCCCTCCGAGAATAGCGGAAACTCCGAGCGGAATATTAAACTCCGTCGGACTTCAGAATCCCGGTGTTGACAAGTTTATAAATTACTATCTGCCCAGACTCAGAAAGCAGGATACTGTGGTTATCGCAAATATCGCAGGTGCGGTAATTGACGATTATATAGCTGTTGCAGAAAAGCTGGATGCTACCGATGTTGATATGATAGAGCTGAACATTTCCTGCCCTAACGTAAAGCAGGGCGGCGCTACATGGGGTGTTACCTGCGAGGGTGCGGCAAGCGTTACAAGAGCGGTAAGAAATGCTACAAAGAAGCCCGTTATCGTAAAGCTGACTCCGAATGTAACGAATATCACAGAAATCGCAAAGGCTGTTGAGGCTGAGGGCGCAGACAGCGTTTCGCTGATAAACACTCTGCTCGGTATGAGAATTGATATAAGAACAAGACGACCTATCCTGCACAACAATGTCGGCGGACTTTCGGGTCCTGCTGTGTTCCCCGTTGCAGTAAGAATGGTATGGCAGGTGGCGAATGCGGTCAAGATACCCGTTATCGGTATGGGAGGCATCGCAACGGCTGAGGACGCTATCGAGATGATGATGGCAGGTGCATCTGCTGTACAGATGGGTACGGCTATCTTCAACGATCCTTATGCGCCGATAAAGGTATGCGAGGGAATGGAAAAGTTTCTCGCCGAACAGAAAATAGAGAAGATAAGCGATATTGTAGGCACGGTAAAGCCGTGGTGAGTTTAAGTCGACATAGATTTGATTTTATGTTATAACAACCTCGGACATAAAATCCGCGATCTGCCGCGGCGGGAAATTCACCACGGCCAGCACCTGCTTGCCGACGAGGTCTTCCGGCTTGTAGTAGTCCGTGATCTGAGCGGAGGTTTTTTTCACGCCGATCTCCTCGCCCAGATCCACCCATAGCTGGTAGGCCGGCCTCCGGGCCTTTTCAAAGGTCTTTGCCTCCGTGATGGTGCCCACCCGGATATCCAGCTTCATAAAATCATCAAAAGCAGCCATAAATTCCTCCCCTTCTCAGCTGATTCTATAATGCGCCACGAGGTCGTCCCGGCGCTCCAGGATGTCCTCCTCATAGTACCGCTGGTACGGATTGCCGTTGTGCAGCACGAAGGCGATGCCCTTTCCGTTGCGCTTGTCCGAAACAATGCCGATGTGATTTTCAAAAATTACAATGTCCCCGCCCTGCCACTGGTCGATGTCGTGGATGTCCGTGGTCAGAGCAATAGCGGTGTTTTTAAAGTAAACCTTCAGATTCCGCACCCGGCGAAAGTCGATGTTTTTGTCCACCGGGTCAATGTCGTAGCGGTCTCCGTGGGTCAGTACGTCCTCATGCAGCAGCTCCATCAGGTCATACCCGGCCCCCAGCAGCCCGAAGGCCACCACGTCTGTGCATACCCCATACCCGTCGTCCGGATAGCCGGTGGCGTAATACTTGCTCTTGTACTTGGGTCGGGTGTCCAGATATGCCCGGACGGACTGCAGAATGTCCGTCTGATCGTCCACCCCGTCCCCATCCCGGTCCACTTGGCTCCTGTAGGTCTCGATGCCGAATTTCTCGTTAGAATACTTCGGGTGGGGCAGATAGTTAAAGCGGTACAGCACATAAATCAAAGCCAGCGCAAAAACCGCCAGAGAACCCAGCAGGATCCCTTTCTTCTTCGTCATACCTCCGCCCTTTCTCCGCATCTTTTGTAAATGTGCAAGGATTTGTCATTGCGAGGGCGCACCGCGCCCGTGGC
>OLZR01000589.1_pt1 | contig 18111 bp, 18 predicted proteins | sample 1644421 | NCBI WGS metagenome assembly OLZR01 (sample SAMEA103958132, study PRJEB25191) | human gut metagenome | biome: human-associated habitat [ENVO:00009003]; feature: intestine environment [ENVO:2100002]; material: feces | place: Germany | collected 2013/2015 | reverse complement strand
AACAGCAGGTCGTGGTCGCAAATTTCTACATAATAAATGTCGGAGGCGTCGAGCTTCTGCACACCGCCCGCGCAGGGTACCGTGAGGAAATGCTTCTGGCGGCGTCCCAGCAGCTCCCGCACATGGTTCATCCGCTGGCAGAAAGCGTAATAACTCAGCGGCTTTAAGATATAGTCCAGCGCCTGCACCGCGTACCCCTTGATGGCATACTGCGGCGAGTTGGTGATGAAGATGATAAGCACCTCCGGGTCGGCGCGGCGGATCTCCTCGGCTGCTGACATACCATCCATGAAAGTCATCTCGATGTCCATCAAAATCAGGTCATAGCCGCCCTTATAGCCCAGCGCGATCTCGTCGCCATCCGAAAAATGCGTGATTTGAAAATGGCAGTTTTTCTCCTGCTGGTATTTTTCCAGATACGAGTCCAGCACTGCCCGATCCTGCGCGCTGTCCTCGACTACTGCGATGTGATTCACGATGTGTTCTCCTTTTGGGGGCAAACAAATGGGTTTATGTGCCGACGGTTAAACCGTTTGCTTTTCATGGGTATAGGCTCTATCTGATAAGTATTATACAGATTCCTTTCCGAATTTTCAATAAATCATGGTTCTGCTTATCCGCCTTGCTTGCCCACGCTTTGGGCGGGAAGATGTTTTACATAGCATGGCGTTTGATTACCCACAAACGCATTTCCGGGGTGTCCCATCGAGGAATGCGGACACCCGTCTCACAGGGTTTTCACGCAGGGAAAGCCCGCACAAATAACTAAGGCAACACCGCATAATTCCCGCCTAACGGCTCAAGCACCGCTCCGGCGGCTGCGGCACCTCGCTCGCCGTATCGGCACTTAGAATTATGCGGCATTGCCCTTGATTTTGTTTGTAGGGGCAGATGCTTGTCATCAGCCCGCAGCAACCTTGCGGAATTGGCAGGTATAGTTTGGTGAGCGGCAACAGCCCGATGCGAGCATCGGATCCTACAAATCATTTGCAGTGCTTGCCACGGTCGATAAAGGTTTCTCCAGGGCGGGATGAGGGCATCCCGCCCTACAGATTGCTTGCATTGCCTGCTGCCTATTATAAAAAGCTCTGTAGGGAACGGCTTATTCCGGTTCAAGAGCCGAATCAGCGGTCTGGTTGGCCTCTGAAGTTCGACTGCGGGCGCAGTGACCTACCGTACATTTTCCGAATAACGCTGCCGGCCAAAAATCTCTCTCCATTTTATCCCATTCGCTCTGAAAAATATGTTGACAAACCGCGTTTCATCTGGTATATTATACAAGCAATCTTTTGCGGTCATGGCCCGTTGGTCAAGCGGTTAAGACAGCGGCCTCTCACGCCGTTAACGTGGGTTCGATTCCCGCACGGGTCACCAGGAAAAGCACCTTAGCTTAGCTAAGGTGCTTTTTTGTATATCTAAAACCACTCGCTAGGCGAGTGGTTCGATAAAGATTATATCGATGAGTAATGAAACTCAAACAAAGAATTTTGGAATAGTACCAGTGGGGCAATTCCAGACTGGGTTATTGGCGTATCGCCGGTAGTCCTGTATTAAAAGGTTCCATTGCAAACGAAAGACTCGCAGAAGCAGGATATTTTAGTATCCTCAGGCGCTACTACGAGTCCTTGCACTTATGCGGTTGAACCGCCGTGTGCCGGTCGGTACGCACGGTGGTGTGAGAGGTCGGCGCTTTCGTTAAGAGAGCCTCCTACGCGATTCTTTTAGGTAAAAAAGCAAACAAACAGAACACTTCATTCAAATGCATATAGCGGCTATTTATTTCATACAGAGACAAATAGCGGCACAGAACAGATATAATAAAAGAAGCTATAAAAAGCAGGTATTCACGTGGAAGACGATATCGTTTCTACATGAACACCTGCTTTTTTATTTATTATTTACTGGTGGAATAAATAGTGGTAGCCAAGTATTCATCACTGACCCAACCATAAATCCCATTGTAATATACAACAACCCAGTCAGGCACATTGCTGCTATAGCCGCATTCCCATATGATGATACCGTAGGGGATATTATCCATTTTTTCATAATTTGTACCGGGACCTTTACGCATAACCAGCCCATGATCAGCAGTGGTGTAGGTACAAAGGCTATCAATTCGGCTAAGCGTTACATCTGGTGCAACGCATCCATCCGGCAGAATAACGTTGGCATTGTTTTCGGTATAATCCTGTACTTGCAGTAAGCCCCAAAGGCCATTCTGTTTTGCCCATACGCAGCCATCGCGCGCGGGGGCTAAATCTTCATATTGCCCAGCGGAAATTATCTCATTGCCGTAAACATCCAGAACCAGCTTTTGTCCGGATTGATTTTTCACAACTACCATGCCGGATAAGTCTGCGTAAGGATATTCAACAGTTTCGTTCATGATGGACAAACTCATCTGCGACTGATAAATGCAGGGGATTACTAAAGCACCGCTTTGGTCGCAATATCCCCAGTTACCGGCTGCATCCTTTACCGCGATTAAAGATTCACCGGCCATGCAGGCATCCTGGTAGTCGAAATCGGTTAAAATTGTACCGCTTTTATCCGCAACGGCAAAAGGTGCAGAATTGTCAACAAGATAACCGGCATATTCATCATCCCAAATGCCTTGCTGGATGCCAACCAAATCAGGAGCATACACCTGTTCGATGGGCGTGCCACTAAATGTATAGACACCAATAGCAGAACGGTAAATCTGGCTGTTACCTAAAATCCACTGGATGCCATACCCGCCGTGCCCGCCCAGCATGGTTGTAAAAGGCATTTGCTGGGCAACCAGCTCCTGGTTAATCTGTTCTTCCAGGGCATTCAGCTTCTGGTAATCGTATGTATCATCTACCCCAATGGAGAGCTCCTGCTCACCATACAGGTACGGGATGCTTTCTGACAAATCTTCCAGAAAAGCATTACAGTTGGCAGCATTAAACAGGCTCCAGCGTTCGCCCTTGCGCACAGCGTACAGATTTCGGGCAGCGGCGTAACCAGCAGTGTGGGTTTCGCGGGAGAAGAGAGGAATCATCTCGTCAAAATCATATTGCGGCGGTAACTTTCAGTTGGCATTGCTAGTGGATGGTATAGCTGTGGCAACAGCTTCACTGGTCGGGGAAAGAGCAGCGGAGGAAGCAGGTTTATTTTCTGGCGCTGCAGCACAAGCGGTAAGCATTATTGCGGTGATAACACTGGCGAAAAATGAGAATGACTTCCTTTTCATGACTTTTCACTCCTTGCGTAAATGATTTTTCGGTAAGATGAAGAAGTAATATAAGAAAGTGAATTCATAAACCCTATAATATCTTATTTTATCAAAAATATCTGCTAATGGGAATAGCTAACAATTCTACATGGATAAATTTGGATAGTATGACAAAGATTGCAGAACTGGAGTGAAAGTCCGAATTATGGGATGAGTGATCTGCTATAATAGAAAAAAGCAAAACAGAAGGGAGTTTGATTATGCACCAGGAGAAAAAGATGCTGGCTCATATCAGTGAAGACGGAACCCGCGTCCAAACGGTAGCGGACCATTTGCAGGGAACGGCAGTCCTATGTGGGCAATTTGCAGCAGCCTTTGATGCCCAGCAACAGGGAACTTGGCTTGGGTTACTGCATGATATTGGTAAATATAGTACAAAGTTTCAAAAGCGCCTGCAAGGTGGAGAGAAAGTGGATCACTCAACGGCTGGTGCACAGGTGGCTGCCCGATATGGTCAAATCCCACTGGCTTTTGCTATTGCGGGACACCATAGCGGTCTGCCGGATGGAGGAGGCCGAAGCGATACCGCGCAGGATGCGACAATGTTTGGGCGATTGAAAAAGAGCGTTGAACCCTATACCCAATGGACGAATGAGATTAAACTGCCGTCCATACCGCCCCAGCCGGAAATGATGAAGGAAAATCGTTTTACACAGGCATTTTATACCCGGATGTTGTATTCCTGCCTGGTCGATGCGGACTATCTGGATACGGAAAACTTTATGAGCAGCCCTAAACCGCGCGGACAAGGCCAGACAATGGATGAACTGCTGAAAAGGTTGAACCAATATACCGCAAAATGGAGCCATCCCCAGGGAAACTTGAATCAGCGCCGCAGTTCAATTTTGAGTGCCTGTACAACGGCAGGGCAAACAGGGCGGCGCGGCCTTTATTCCCTGACCGTTCCTACAGGCGGGGGAAAAACGGTAGCGTCATTGGCATTTGCGCTTTCGCTAGCTGTAAAGAACCATATGGACCGGGTTATTTATGTGATCCCTTATACATCCATTATTGACCAGACCGCGGATGTGTTTTCGGAAATATTAGGAGCAGAAAATGTTTTGGAACACCATTCAGGGGTGGACTACTCTGCCAAGGAAGATGATGAGCCGGCAGCCTACCGCAAAGCATTGGCGGCGGAAAACTGGGATGCTCCGGTGGTGGTTACCACATCCGTGCAATTCTTTGAATCACTTTACGGCAACCATGCGTCACAATGCCGTAAATTACATAACATTGCAAATAGCGTGGTCATTTTTGACGAAGCACAAAACCTGCCGGTTCCTTATTTGCGCCCTTGCGTTGCGGCAATCGCGCAGCTGGTACAGCATTACCGCGCAGCAGCGGTGCTTTGCACGGCCACACAACCAGCTTTGCAGCCCTTGTTTGATGAACTGGCGCCTGGGCTGCAGATGACGGAACTTTGCCCACATCCCAAAGAGCAATATCAGGCATTCCGGCGTACAACGCTAAAAATGCGCGGAGAGTTGGAACAAAGTCAGCTTGGTGCAGAACTGGCAGCGCAGGAACAAGTGCTGTGTATTGTAAACCGGAGAAAAACAGCACAGGAATTATACAATAACCTGCCCAAAGAGGGCAGCTACTGCCTGACAACATTGCTATACCCAGCCCATCGCAAACAGTTATTGCAGGAAATCCGGGAACGCTTAAAAGATGGGCTGCCCTGCCGTGTGATATCAACTTCTTTGATCGAAGCGGGTGTTGATGTGGATTTCCCGGCTGTGTACCGCGAGGAAGCAGGTTTGGATTCCATTTTGCAGGCGGCGGGGCGCTGCAATCGAGAGGGAAGACGCCCGGCGGAGCAGAGCTTGGTACAGATTTTCACATTGGAAGGGCAGCATGTACCGCGCATGCTGGAACAGAATGTATCCGCAACGCAAAGCGTCCTGAAAAAATATGCAGATCTGGCATCTCTGGAAGCAATCGAAACATACTTTCTGTTTTACCGTACCTTAAAAGGAGATAAAAGACTGGATGAACAGCAAATTCTGCAAGGGTTCGAGCAGGATATGGAAGGGCGCATTTTCCCCTTTGCAACAGCGGCAGAGAGGTTCCGCTTAATTGAAACACCTGCCGTGACCGTATACATTCCCCAAGGGAAAGGGGAACATTTGCTTGCACGATTGCGTGCAGGAGAGGTAAGCAAAACTTTGTTCCGTCAACTGGGGCAATATGGTGTTCCGGTTTACCCGGATCATCTGAAAACGCTGGAGAATGCCGGGGCGGTTTGCCAAATCAGTGAAGGCATATGGGAATTAACGGACGGAAGCCTTTACGATAACAACACGGGCCTTGCTATGGAAGCTGAAACGGGAGCAGCCTGGTTTGCATAAAGCAAAAGCGGCAGGGAGCCTGCCCTGCCGTTTTTGTGCGCTAAAGTAAAATCAACTATTTCTATCCACGGCATAAGCTGCCGACGCAACTTATTATAAAAGAAAACCGGATGAAAAGCAAACAAAAAGTATACATGATAAAAGGATTGACATTTGGTGCCAAGTAGCGTATATTGAAACTATAGCAAAATATAAATTAAAAACAAATGAAAATAGAAATGCAAAGGAGTTGATGCAGATGATCCAGCTGGAAGTATGGGGGAATTATGCTTTGCTCTCGAGGCCTGAGCTAAAAGTCGAAAGGGTTTCATATGAAGTCCTCACCCCTTCCGCGGCACGCGGCATAGTAGAAGCAATTTATTACCACCCCGGCTTACGGTGGAAAATCCGGAAAATCTATGTTATGAACCCAATCCGCTTTACCAACATCCGTCGGAACGAAGTAAAAAGCAAAATTCTTTGTTCCGATGTACGCAGCGCGATGCAGGGAACAGGGAAAGAGCTTTACCTTGCCACGCCCCAGCAGATCGTTCAGCGTGCAGCCATGGTGTTGCAGGACGTTCATTATGTGATTGAGGCAGAATTTGAGATGACTGACCGTGCGGCACCGAGCGACAATCCGGGAAAGTTCCAGGATATTGTTACCCGGCGCATGTCTAGGGGGCAGTGTTTTCATACTCCCTATCTTGGGTGCCGTGAATTTCCTGCCGCATTCCGCGCATGGCCCGGCGGGCCAATCCCGACCATTGAGGAAACACGGGATTTGGGATTCATGATATATGACTTTGACTACACTGACCCGCAGAACATAACCCCGATGTATTTCCATGCAAAATTGGAACATGGTGTGTTGAATGTGGCAGACTGCGAGGTGTACCGATGATTTTACAGGCTTTGGTACAATACTATGAAGATTTGCTGGCCAATGGCAAAATCACGCGCCCCGGTTGGACAAGCGCAAAAGTCAGTTGGGCTTTGGAACTGGATGAAAACGGCCAACTGATGGCATTGCACCCCTTGCAGCAAGAGGAAAAGCGCGGTAAAAAAACAGTGCTTGCTCCATGTCAGCTGCAAGTTCCGGAACAGGTTAAACGCTCTAGTGGTGTGGCAGCCAATTTTTTGTGTGATAACAGTGCTTACATGCTCGGCATTGACGGAAAAGGCAAACCGGAGCGTGCAATGCAGTGCTTTGCCGCTGCAAAGGAGCTGCATCTTGCCATTTTACAAAATGTTCCCGGTCAGGCGGCACAGGCAGTGCGGAACTTTTTTATAAACTGGGACCCCAAGGCGGCGGAGCAGAATCCAGCGCTGGAACAAAGTCTCAAGGAACTTTACAAGGGTGGCAATCTGGTATTTCTGATTCGGGAAAACTATGTTCAGGACGATCCGGAAATACAGGAAGCCTGGCAGCGGCAGTGTGATAAGAACACGGATGCACCGGAAATCCGATGCCTGGTTACAGGGCAAAAGGCACCGCTTGCCCGCCTGCACCCGGCGATTAAAGGCGTGACTGGGGCACAGCCTTCCGGCGCATCGATTGTTTCTTTTAATGCGGACGCTTTTTGCTCATACGGACATGAACAGGGGGGCAATGCGCCGGTTGGCAGTTATGCGGCCTTTGCCTATGCACAGGCTTTAAACTATCTGCTGGCAGACAGGGAACATGTTCAGCGCGTGGGCGATACCACCATTGTCTGCTGGGCAGCAGGTGGTGAGACCGCCTACCAGCAGGTAGCAATGGATGCATTGTTTGCCATGGATGCGCCTGTCAGCGAAAGCGATGTGCGAAATGCAGTGGACAAGCTGGTCCATGGACAGAGTGTAGAGTGGCAGAACGTGACACTTGACCCACAAAGGCACTTTTATGTGCTTGGCTTGGCCCCTAATGCGGCGCGCCTCTCGGTTCGCTTTTTCTGGCAGGATACATTTCAAACGCTGCTTGATAATGTGCAGAAGCATTATGACCGCTTAGAGATTGTGCGCCCCGCTTATGATAAATTCCCGCGGCTGGGGGTGTATTGGCTGCTGCAGGAAACCGTCAACACCAATTCCCGCAACCCATCGGCAGCACCGCAGCTGGCAGGCGATGTCTTGCGTGCAATCCTGAATAATACAAGGTACCCGGCAACCCTGCTGGATGGCGTTATGATGCGTATCCGCGCAGAGCAAAAAGTAACACGCGGCCGTGCCGCTATTATAAAAGCATACTACCTGCGTAATGAAGATCCCCGTTGCCCAAAGGAGGTATTAACTGTGGAAAATAACAAGGAAACAAATTATCAACCGTATGTTATGGGTCAGCTTTTTGCTGTGCTGGAAGCAATCCAGATGGCGGTAAACCCGGATATCAATACAACCATCAAGGACAGGTATTTTAATGCAGCGGCTTCCACGCCGGCCACTGTGTTCCCAACAATTCTGATGCTGGCGCAAAAGCATATGCAAAAAATGAGCAAGCCACAAAAGATTTATTACGATAAGCAGATCGCTGCGCTGGCGGGCGGAAAACTGGAAGGAAGCTTTCCCGCACGGCTGACCTTGCCGGAACAAGGCGCTTTTATCCTTGGCTATTACCATCAGACACAGGAACGCTATACAAAGAAAGTGGAGGAATAACAATGGCACAGGCAATCAAAAACCGGTATGATTTTGTAATTCTGTTTGACGTTGAAAATGGAAATCCGAACGGCGATCCGGATGCAGGCAACATGCCGCGCGTTGACCCGGAAACGGGATATGGCATTGTTACAGATGTCTGCTTAAAGCGTAAGATTCGCAACTATGTCGAAGTGGCCAAAGAAGATAAAGCAGGATACCAGATTTACATTAAAGATCAGGTCCCCCTGAACCGCAGCGATAAAAAAGCACTCGAATACTTGGGCATTGATGCTGATGCCAAGGATGCCCTGAAAGTCGCCAAGAAAGAGGACCCGGAGTTGGACCGTAAAATCCGGGACTTTATGTGCCAGAACTTTTATGATATCCGCACATTTGGCGCCGTTATGACAACTTTCGTAAAAGGTGCACTGAATTGCGGACAGGTACGCGGCCCTGTTCAGTTGAGCTTTGCACGCTCGGTAGACCCTGTTCTCCCGCAGGAAGTAACCATCACTCGTATTGCCATTACAACGGAAGCTGATGCGGAGCGTAAAGGCACCGAGATGGGCCGCAAGTATGTGATCCCGTATGGTTTGTACCGTGCAGAGGGTTATGTTTCGGCCAACTTGGCCCGCAAAACTACAGGATTCTCAGAGGATGACCTGCAGCTGCTGTGGCAGGCAATCCTGAATATGTTTGAAAATGACCACAGTGCAGCCCGCGGCAAAATGGCAGTTCGGGAACTGATCGTGTTCAAGCATGATTCGGAGCTGGGCAATGCGCTGTCCTATAAACTGTTTGATGCAGTGCATGTCACGCGTGCCGAAGGGGTAGCCTTCCCGCGCAGTTACCATGACTATGTGGTAACGGTGGATGAAAATCTTCCCGCAGGGGTAACGTGCGAGAGGCTGTCGTAATGGCTTCCCCAGATGATTACCTGCTGATGTCCGGTATCCAGCATTTTAGCTTTTGCCGCCGTCAGTGGGCGCTCATACACCTGGAACAACAATGGTCCGAAAACCAACGCACCGCCGAAGGCCGCCTGCAGCATACCCGCTGCCATGATGTTACCCTGACGGAAAAACGCGGCGATTTGCTGATCGCCCGCGGTATGAGGGTCGTCAGCCACCGCTTAAAACTGACCGGCGACTGCGATGTGGTAGAGTTTCACAAGGATCCAAACGGCGTGTCATTGCAGGGCCGCCGCGGCCTGTGGCAGCCCATGCCCGTGGAATATAAGCATGGCCGCAGCAAGGTAAACGATGCTGACCGTTTGCAGCTCTGCGCACAGGCCATGGCGCTGGAGGAAATGCTGGTGTGCGAGGTGCCGGAAGGGGAAATCTTTTATGAAGAAACCCGGCAGCGGGAACATGTTTCCCTGACACCGGAACTGCGCAGCACCGCGCAGACCATGGCGGATGAGATGAACCGCCTGTTTGCGCGCGGCTATACCCCAAAAAGCAAACCCGGCAAGCATTGCAATGCCTGCTCACTGAAAGAGCTTTGCCTGCCGGCGCTGTATCAGCAGGCAGACCCGGCGGCGTATCTGCGGGAGCATATTGAGGAGGGCGCGCCATGAGAAAGCTGCTCAACACCCTGTTTGTCATCAATGAGGACGCTTACCTGACATTGGATGGCGAAAACCTTGTTGTTACCCGCAATAAGCAGGAAACCCACCGCTATGCCCTGCATACGCTGGAAGGCATCGTCTGCTTTACTTACGCGGGTGCCAGCCCCGCTTTGATGGGAGCTTGTGCCCGGCGGGGCATTGACCTTTGCTTTTTTGACCCGTATGGCAGATTTCAGGCCCGCACCGTGGGGGAAGAACGCGGCAATGTGCTGCTGCGTCAGACGCAGTACCGCGTGTCGGATGACCCGGCCCAGAGCTGTCGCTATGCCCGGAGCTTTATCCTTGGTAAAGTGTATAACGCACGCTGGGTGCTGGAACGCGCAACCCGCGATCATCCCCAGCGTGTCCCGGTCGAAAAACTGAAACGCACCTCCACCCAGCTGGCCGCCGCGCTGCCGCTGATACAGACCAGCGATGATCCGGAACAGCTGCGCGGCCTGGAAGGCGAGGCAGCCCAGCGCTACTTTGACTGCCTGAATGACCTGATTCTGCAGCAAAAGCAGGATTTTGTGTTTGAGGGCCGCAGCCGCCGTCCACCGCTGGACAATGTGAATGCGCTGCTTTCGTTTGCCTACAGCATGCTGGCGCGGGAGTGTGCATCTGCCTTGACCGCTGTGGGTTTGGACCCTTATGTTGGCTTTATGCACCGCCCGCGCCCCGGCCGCAAAAGTCTGGCACTTGACCTGATGGAAGAACTGCGGGCGGTTTATGCAGACCGGCTGGTCATCAGCTGCATCAATCAAAAGATCATCACGGCAAAACACCTGCAAAAACAGGAAAATGGTGCCGTACTGCTGACGGATGATGGCCGCAAAGCTTTCCTGACCGTATGGCAGAACAAAAAGAAGGAAGAGATCACCCATCCGTTTTTGAAAGAAAAACTGCCCTGGGGGCTGGTGCCCTATGTTCAGGCGCTTTTGCTGGCCCGTGCTCTGCGCGGCGACCTGGAAGTGTACCCACCGTTTTTCTGGAAGTGAGGTGCCGTTATGTTGGTGCTTGTAACCTATGATGTCAACACCGAAACAGCCGCCGGTCGTCGCAGGCTGCGCAAAGTAGCAAAAGTTTGTGTAGACTACGGCCAGCGGGTGCAAAACTCCGTATTTGAGTGCCTGCTGGATGCCGCGCAATACACGATGTTCAAAGCAAAATTGACCGAACTGATCGATTCGGAATCGGACAGCCTGCGCTTTTATCAACTGGGAAACCATTACAAAAGCAAAGTCGAGCATGTGGGTCTGCACCCGGATTTTGATCAGGATGGAATCTTGTTTGCTTAGTGCGAGGGGAAGGCAATCATAAAATTCCCGCTTCCTTCGCACCAGAAAATATGGAAAAAACAGGGGCAGAAAGGGTAAAATACAGCCTTGCCTGTCAGCATGAAGATGCAATCTCCATAAAATTTGTTTCATATGCGCAAAAGTGCCCCACTGTTTTGTGCACTTTTGCTGTCGCTCTCCGCAAGGAGAGCGTGGATAGAAATCTTTGGTGGGGCGTCCGCAAAGCCGTGGGCAGTCTGGTCGCTCTCCGCAAGGAGAGCGTGGATAGAAATTGCCGTCATGCGGCAGAATCCTGGCAAGCATTACGGTCGCTCTCCGCAAGGAGAGCGTGGATAGAAATCCGCCGATGTGTACTATCAAGCCAATGCCGTTGAGTCGCTCTCCGCAAGGAGAGCGTGGATAGAAATGAGTGCGCCATATGCAGAATTAAGATCTGTATAGTCGCTCTCCGCAAGGAGAGCGTGGATAGAAATGGACATTACGAGTATATTACCGCAGCCGAACCGCAGTCGCTCTCCGCAAGGAGAGCGTGGATAGAAATATTAACACGCAACACTTTTGCGTAAGTATCATACAGTCGCTCTCCGCAAGGAGAGCGTGGATAGAAATTTGGCGGATGATGCCCATTTTGTAACGGTCTGCGGTCGCTCTCCGCAAGGAGAGCGTGGATAGAAATTGCGATGACTGGGCAGATTAGTGTTAGCACTGTTGGTCGCTCTCCGCAAGGAGAGCGTGGATAGAAATTCCTGCTGGCTGTTGGCGTGATTCTCGGCGCGCTGTCGCTCTCCGCAAGGAGAGCGTGGATAGAAATATATGATGGATTGATTGCTTCCGCCAACTTCTGCCGGTCGCTCTCCGCAAGGAGAGCGTGGATAGAAATCACGTAGGTAATTCTACTGCCGCGTTGCCAAGTAGTCGCTCTCCGCAAGGAGAGCGTGGATAGAAATTGCCCGACTTGTCAATGGCGGCGGTCTGTAAAGCGTCGCTCTCCGCAAGGAGAGCGTGGATAGAAATAGCACCGAACCGGCGAATTTAACGGTGTCCACTAGGTCGCTCTCCGCAAGGAGAGCGTGGATAGAAATTCAAAAATTGCTAAAAAAGTATTGACAAGTATGGTCGCTCTCCGCAAGGAGAGCGTGGATAGAAATTATCGATTATATTATTGATTATGCTACTGATGCAGTCGCTCTCCGCAAGGAGAGCGTGGATAGAAATAGCACAGGACCGGCGAGTTCCAGGGCGTGCATTAGTCGCTCTCCGCAAGGAGAGCGTGGATAGAAATAAGTATGTTGTGCAGTGCCGTAAAATGCTTGGCGGTCGCTCTCCGCAAGGAGAGCGTGGATAGAAATAGCACAAAGTTGGCGAATTTCAGGGCGTGCATTTTGTCGCTCTCCGCAAGGAGAGCGTGGATAGAAATTACCGTTGTTGGTGTGCTCGCTACTCTCGTTACTGGTCGCTCTCCGCAAGGAGAGCGTGGATAGAAATAGATTTTTCTGGTACTGCCTGGGTACAAGAGTTGTCGCTCTCCGCAAGGAGAGCGTGGATAGAAATCTGTTATCTTGATAATATAGAAATAACTCAAGCCGTCGCTCTCCGCAAGGAGAGCGTGGATAGAAATTGCCGAAACAACTTGACGGAGCGTCTCCATTGACAGTCGCTCTCCGCAAGGAGAGCGTGGATAGAAATTGTTACGAGGTATAGGCCTACGCCTAAACCGGTGAGTCGCTCTCCGCAAGGAGAGCGTGGATAGAAATTCTTATGAAATGTCAAGTCAAGAAATTTTCTGGGGTCGCTCTCCGCAAGGAGAGCGTGGATAGAAATCATGCGGGGCGGGTTAGCTGATTAAATCATCAAGTCGCTCTCCGCAAGGAGAGCGTGGATAGAAATCCTTATTTGCTTTGGCAGTTTGGCCGGGCCTTCTGGCCCGGCCTTTCTTTATAGAACTCTTGCCCCGGGGGGGCTGGGGGGCGCGGCCCCTCAGGGTTTCTACACTCTTTAGGAGGTGTTGAACTTGGATAGATGGCTTGCGGGCCTAAAGGGCACGCTGAACCTATGGGACGCGCACCGCGTCAAGGTATACAACAAGGAGTTTCGGGCAGAGCACCCCGAATATTTCGACCCGGATGGCATTTTGGTTTTTTGTGGCCCTCAAGGTTCGGGAAAAACTTTGTCAATGATACAGTACGCCTATAGATTGTCTCTTGCGTATCCTGATATGATTATTTGCACTAATGTAGAGTTGCACGATTGGCCCCCCGTTCGCGAGATTATCCAATGGGAAGGAATGAAAAGCCTTTCAGAGGTTGAAAACGGCTTTGCGGGCGTACTCTTTTTGATTGATGAGATACAGCTTGAATTTAATAGTCTTGAATCGAAGCAAATTGACCCGTCCGTCATGCAGGAGATTGCACAGCAACGCAAACAGCGCAAACACATAGTAGGCACTTCGCAAGTGTTTCAACGCATTGCTAAGCCGTTCCGCGAGCAATTCAAGTATGTCGTGCAGTGTCGGAAAGTGATGGGTGTTTTGCAGTGCAATACTGTCATTGATGGGCAATCTGCTGTTGTTAATGAGGATGGCACCATTCAGGCGGCTAGTGTTAAGACTTATCATTGGATACACAAGCCCTCTCTCTATCAGTTGTATGATACTTACGCTAAGGTTTTGCGTGTAAATGAAGATAGGTATGGACAACAATTTTGGAGGAAATGACTATGAATATTGACGTAACAGAAATTATTGCATTGTTTGCGCAACTCGCGGGCCCCGCGTTCTCGGTTGCTTTCGTTTTCGGCTTTGGTGCTAAGCTGGTTCACTCTTTTCTCTCTATGGGTTTGGATGGAAGGTTTAAATTATAATGGATGAAGATTTGATTTTTGACGAGCAGACGGAACAAGATTCTGTTGAAGAGGAGCAGACCGATGAAGAACAGACGGAACATGGTGCTGCTAATAGTCTTGATGACATCCTTGCTGGTGTCAATGAGTTGCTGGAGCAATCAGCCAGTTACAATGCATACTTGGAAGAAAATCAATCCGAACCCCAAAATGAAATTATCGCTTACGATAATGGAAACGCCGTGGAGGTATCTGATTTAGACGCTATTGTCGTGCAGGCGGCTAACAGTTCTGTATATCCCGGCACTTGGTCGGGGTCTATCCTTGATTATTTTTCTGCCGTCATGCGGCAGAATCCTGGCAAGCATTACGTTGCTTTTAGGAATAGTCAATATAGTTATTTTTTGTATTATGGGGATGGTTTGACGTTTGTGGATGGTGTTGTTTCCGGCTCCGCCGACTATGTGGAGTACAACTACAACAATAACAATTATGTTGTTACAAGAGGTAATGATAATGTCAATATTAACATCAGCTCCGGCGTTGTCTATACAGATCTCAATTCTGCATATGGCGCACTCGAAGGAGCTTCTGAAATTACACTACAAACAGTGCTTCTTGTATCTGTCCTCGTTTGCCTTGGTTTTTCTCTTCTGTGTCGGATTCTCTTCCGGCGCTAGGGCCGATAGCCCGACACAGTGGACAGCTACTTGGAATCTTTCAAATCATCAGACCGTTGATTTTTCTATTGCTCCGGGTACTTCCGTTTTCCGCGGTTGGACGCTGAATATTAATGGCCCGATGGAGAGAGGACAAGTATATTACATTAAAAATTCCCCTGCATTGCTGACCATTACGCAAAATGATGGCCCGTCGTTTTCTGTCCATGAAGTTTTTGCTAACTTTGACGGGTTCTACTGGTGGGTAGAAGGTGATAGATTCTTTTATTACGCGGATAAGGATGCTGACTGGGTGCGTGTATACGTGAATTACAATATGTATAACACTACCAACCAGACATGGCTTGCCAATAACTTTTCGTCCAGTGCTACTGTGACTATTACGAAATCAGACATCCCCCCCAATTTAGATTCTGACCACGCACAAGATATTTTGACAGCTCTAAACAATATTAATAGCTCTGTTAATACCGCAGACAAGGAAGCTAGAAAACGCCTTGAAGCTATCAATAATTCTATTAATAATAACTATAACGATTTGACACGGCCTTCTGATTCTGCCGTTGATTCTGCTAGCGGTACTTTGTCGGATACTTCGGATGTTGAGGCCGCTACTGGTTTGTTTACGTCTATTGACAACCTGACGCAAGGGGTTTTCAATCTGTTTTCAAATCCCGGCTCTACTACTTTGACTTTTCCGGGCTTTGGCGTGGAAATTGACGGTGTATCCTATGATGTATGGGCCGATACTAAGTATAATTTATCTGATGTTGACGACAAGTTTGGGGGTCTTATGTCTGTCGTGCGTTTTGCTACTTCCCTTCTGGTCTATCTTGCCTTAATCCGGTATCTTATTAACACGTATCACAGAATTTTTGGCGGGGGTGAATAGTATGCTTACATTGATTCAGAAACTTGTCCACCTGTGTCTCAAACCGCTTATTGCTCTGTTTGATTTTCCGATTGTTCCGGCTGAACTCACAACATTAGTTAATAAGCTGTTTGAGTATATTCAGGCTGGTACTGGTATACTTAACTTTTTTGTTCCGTTCGACGTTATCCGCCCGGCTATTGATGTGTTTTTGGCTGTGTGGACCGTTGAACACGCGTACCAGCTTGTGTTGTGGGTGCTTCGCAAGGTGCCGCTGATTGGCATAAAATGAGGAGTAAAACCGCCCCCGCGGGGCGGCCCGTGGGGCCGCCGCGGGGCGGTTACTGTTATCTTGATAATATAGAAATAACTGAAGCCAACCGACAAACTTTACTATTTCGCGCTGCCTGAAACGCTAAATTTTACTATTTCACGCTGCCTGTCCTTTTTGGAAAACTATTGAAAAAAGAGACCGGGCCGATTATAATAAGAGTATGCTACTACACTTAAAATAAACGGGGGTCTCTTTTATGTTATATGATACATCCAGTTTGATGAAATGTCAAGTAAAGAAATATTCTGGCCTTAACTTCGCGCGAAAAATTCAGCCTGTCGCTCCTGACATATCCTCTAAAATATGGTATTGTGGCACATCGATTGGTCTTACTTATGATGGATTGATTGCTTCCGCCAACTTTTGCCGCAATCGATTTTGTCCGACTTGTCAATGGCGGCGCTCGGTCAAGTTGTTTCGCCAAAATTATGATTGTTTCGAGTGGATTAAGCACATGTATCCGGGTTGCCGTTTTGTTTTTCTTACTTTGACTGTTCGTAATGTTTCGATTGATTCGCTTGCTTCTCGTTTAATTGACATGTCTAATGCTTGGCATCGTTTCACTATGCGCCGCGATTTTAAGCGCCTTGACTTGCTCGGTTGGCTGCGTACTTTGGAAGTTACTCGCAATTCTGTTACTGGTACATATCATCCGCACTTTCATGTTGTGCTTGTCGTTCCTGGTGGCTGCTGGCTTCCTAACCATGATTGGTGGCTCCGGTGTTGGAAACTGGCGGCTCGTGATGAATCCATCATGTTTGTCAATCTCCGCGTTTTGGATGGCTCGAAGTCGTCTATCGAAGAGGTATCGAAGTATGTCGTCAAAGATTCTGATTTTTCCGGGTCGGCTTGGGTTTCTGATTTTACCCAACTTTATTCGGCGTTGTCTCATGTCCGTTGTTTTTCTCCTGCTGGTTGTTGGCGTGCTGCTCGCCGCGCACTGGGTTTTGTCGACCCAGATTCTGACACTTTAACTGATGATGTATCAACTGGTGGCAAGATTAAAGATTTTGTCTATCTGTACAATTTTAAGATGTTCGCCTGTATCGGCTTCCACTAATTGTGCTGCTTGAAACGCTAAACTTTACTATTTCACGCTGCCTGCTTCGCGCTGCCTGAAACGTCTTGGAGGGGGGGCTGGGGGGCCCCCCAGATTTTTGCCGCCTTTTTATGACTTCTCAAAAAATTTTTAAAAAAAGTATTGACAAGTACGTATATGTATGGTATACTATACTTGTAAGCAAAAGATACTTTACATACTTTTTTTAGGAGGTTTTTAAAATGTTGCTTCGTGATTCTTTCGGCCGTTCTGTTGAGCTCCACCTTTTTGCTCCGTCTGGAGTCGATTTTGCCGAGGATTGGCTTAATGCTGGTACTCTCTCTCGTGATGCTGACGGTGCTTATCTTGTTAATGACATTGATTATATTATTGAGTATGTCAATGATGCAATCAATGGCTGCAATCCGGATATTGACGGCAAGCTTGATGCTGATTTATGGGTTCTGTGAGGGGGGTGTCTTTTTTGCGAAAAATTACAATTACTATCGATGATGTCACGCTTGACTGTCTGCGTGCTATGCGTGAGCTTAACGGTATCCCTTATTCTGCCGCTGTTCGGCTTGCTGTGTTGGCTTATTATCAAGATAAGGCTTCTCTTCCGCCTGCCAAAAAAAAATAGACTGCCTGTTTCGCGCTGCATGCAATGTTTTTTTGTTCTTTTTTTATAATTTTGCCCGGCAAGTTTGTTTGACTTGCCGGGTTGATATTTTTTTTGGGTTAGCGTATCATTAAATTATAAGGAGGTGCTCTATATGGGTGTTACAGTCTTAGGCATCCAGCATCGCGTTGGCGAGTACCAGGGCGTTCACTACGACAATTACAATCTCCATTGTGTCGAAGAAGTATCCGGTGATACTTGGCAACGGGGCAGTCGTGTGACGTATGTCGAAAAAGTTCCTGCCGACGTGTACTATCAAGCCAATGCTGTTGACCAGATTCTTCCGGGGCACGAATACAATATTGTCCATAACCGTTTTGGCCGTCCTATTGATGTACAGTTGATTAAGTGAGGTGTTTTTTGTGTCTGCGTTTGATGTTTTGGTCATTGACAACGTTTTGCCGCAGCTTATCCCGCTGACGGAGCCGGCGCCCAAAGTCGTGACCGCTTCGGATTGGGCTTCTGTTATTACCGCGATGACGTCTCAGATTAGCGTTGTCGCTCTCCGCAAGGAGAGCGTGGATAGAAATTGACCACGCACAAGATATT
>OLZR01000588.1_pt1 | contig 18147 bp, 12 predicted proteins | sample 1644421 | NCBI WGS metagenome assembly OLZR01 (sample SAMEA103958132, study PRJEB25191) | human gut metagenome | biome: human-associated habitat [ENVO:00009003]; feature: intestine environment [ENVO:2100002]; material: feces | place: Germany | collected 2013/2015 | reverse complement strand
AGCACCGGGCCACGCTCTTCGGGAACCTCTCGGCGGCGGCAGGCAATTACCGTTCAGCATTTGCAGGGTTGTTCGGCGGTATGGGTAGCAGCGGCACGCGCGAAGAGCCGTCATCGGTAAACCTCGGAAAGGCAGGCGGGATTCCACTGCCGCCGGCCGATTCGCCCGGCGGAGTGTCCGCCAAGCAGTTACAGCGCAAGCCGGGAGAAAGCCCCGAAAAGTATATAGCACGAATCACGGCACTGCTCAACGCCGCGGCCGAGGCGATGGCCATCGCTGCGATGGAGCACCGCCGCAGGATGGAAGAACAGAAAAGAAGAGCCAAAATAAAACTGTAACCGAATTAGAAAATCTCAAAAATCATGAACGACGAAAATAAGATCGGACTCTCGATCGAAATGTACGAAGACCTCAAAGAAACGCTCGTCAAGGCTGTCAAAAGCACCAAAGCCAACGCGGGTCTGGAGAATGCACAGCTGGAACGGATCGAGCGGCTGATAGAGGCCACGGAGCTCTCGCAGGGGCAGGTCGCACAGATGCTCGAACAACTGCAACGGCATACGGCCTTGCCGGGAGTAAAAACCGAGCAGGAGCGGGAATTTACCGACAAATACAACGCTCTGTTGGCGCAGTTAGCGGGTAGGCTGGAGGTGATCGACAAAGAGATCAGGCAGACACATACATTGATAGAGCAGGTGAGGCAAGCTGTCGAAGCAGCGGTAAAGCCCGAAAACCTGCCAGTGCGGGAGCACCGGCATACTTATACGCTCGATATCAGTTCTTCGAAAACATTTTTGACGATGTTCGTCATGCTGGGATGTATTTTCCTGCAAGGCGCATTCATTTACCGAATCTCAGAGAATAATCGGCTGTTAGCTGCGAACGACCTGAAATACCGCTACGTGAAAATGCGGGGTGAGATCAAGGAAAAGGAGCTAATGGAGTTGGAAACGATATTCAGGGATAAGCAGCACACGGCCATGCGCGATACCGTCCGAAACCAAGTCGAGTGGTACGAAGAAGCCGTAAGGCGTCAGGCTGAACGGTTGGAGCAGGCGACTGTTAAGGAGCGGAAAGCGAAAAAACTACTCGACGATGCTGAGATATTGCGACAACAAAATTAAAATAATTCCAGATTCAATAATCTCGATTTCAACAGTAGGTGGGGCGTAAATCAAACTGTGTTAAAGTTTGTATTCGGATCGATTTTGGGTGGCAGGAAAAATATTTTTCCATTCTATTGTATTTTTCATTTTATTTTCATACATTTAGAATGTTAATAAAATTAACGCTTTATGAAAAAAATTATTTCTTTTATTATGGTAATCTCTATTTTTTTCCTCTTGTAAAATAGAGAAAAATGCCGACTCTCAATTAACGACTACAGAGTCCAACATTGAGCATGTATGTATTCCGTTAACCGACGCACAAATTATTGGGTTGTATAACACATTAACTACTGTACAGACTCGTGCGGTTGTTTTAGTAAGCAGTTTAGAAGAATTTAAGAGCTATTTGAATACTTCTCTGGTTGCTGTCTGTTTTACAGCGACATGGAGTGGACCATGTAAAATGTATAAGCCCATTTATCATAAAGTATCAGAAAAATACACTGCCAGTGTATGTCGTTTCTTGGAAGTTGATGTGGATGAATCTCCAGAACTGGCAGAACTATTCAATGTTGCTAAAATTCCTACAACTATTATAATTAAAAATGGAGAGGTTGTGGCTACCTTTGTGGAAATATTGAGTGAAAAAGCACTAACAGAATTAATAGAAAGCTATAAAGTCAAATAATTATTTTAATTTTTTCAATTTATGAAGAAACTTGTCTTATTGTTAGGGATTATTCTATACCTCGTATCTTGCAAGGTCGAAGAACCGAAATTTGCAAACCAGTCAACATTTTTAGAAGCCGAAACCACTACAATCGAACACGTGTCAATACCATTGACAAATTCGCAATTACTCGAATTATTTCGCAATATGAGTCCTTTGGCACAAACACGAGTAGCCGTATTTAACCTCCTGACCGAGGGTGAAGTTGAATTCTGGTCAACAGAGGGACCTGGGGTATTGGTGATGTATTTTACAGCCCCATGGAATGGTCCATGTAAGAGGTATCGCTTAATATTTGAAAAAGTTGCAAATGATTATACAAATAAAGAATGTCATTTTGGACGTATTGACATCGATCAAGCAGGAGAAGATATTGCAACAAAATACGGTGTAAACACATTACCTACCACTCTAATTATTAAAAATAATAAAATTGTTGCCAAAGCAGTCGGTCTTATAAGAGAAGAAACTTTAAGAGCACTGGTAAATCAATACAAAGCATAAGTAAAATAAATATAACAAGAGACTATCTAACAAGTCCGGTTTAATGATTTCACCCTCGCCAGAACAAGCTCTGACGAGGGTGATTTCAATTTCAGGGACTTATTAGACAGCCCCTTGTTATAACGAAAAAGGCTGACTTATTCAGTCTCTCGCTCGAATGTAAAGGAAATATAAGGATAATATTGAGCGGTCGGTTTATTTTCTTCGTAATACAATTTATCAATCAAAAATGATTTTGAATCAAAATCAATAAAATACATCTCCATTTTATTGGCATCTCCATCCTTAAAACGGACTCCAATATAAGCTTCTGTATCTTGACTCTGCTCTATTGCAGAAAAATAGCGATTTACATTATCCAGAAGGATTAATTGAACCGGAATTTTCCCCGACATGCTGTATAATGTAAATTCGCCACCATTCGAGATACCCGAATTCTCCCGGAAGAAGTTTTTCAAGGTCGATTCAAGCGAGGTCGTAAGACCCTCTTCCGTGAAAATCAACCGGTCCTTTGCATTATATGCGGGTAAAGCAGCCATATCGGCGTCGAACGTAGGTTTGTCGTATTCAGAACTGCTTCCATTCAGATTGGCATACTCCATAGGATCATAATTACCTTCGGCACTCATTTTCCATGTACCTTCCAGTTTGCTGAAATACGATCCGAAAATCGTTACGGTAATCTCGTTATACTGTCCCCGGACGAATCCTTTGTTGTTCTCCAGTCCGGTTTTCAGAACGACCTTGTCTTTTCCGGTTTCCAGCGTGCCGGCTTTAAGGGTAATGGCACCTGAACTTTTACCCTGAGCGACAACCAGTTGTTTAGCCCCCTCGAACGTAAAATTGGTATTCTCGACAGCCGTCGAACCTTCGGCGATCTCAATGGGAATGACGATATCCTGCTCCGCAGTATATTTTGCCCCCGTAGCCGTATAAAGATCCAACTGAACGGAACCGGTCTCACCCATGGTCATGGATTTGACAGAGAAGGAATACATAATTTTACCTTTCACTCCCAGACTGATCTTCGCCGTGGCATTTTTCCCGGGGATAAAGTCAGCCACCGAGCCCAACGTCGCGACGATTTCCTTGGCTTCGTCGTAGTTGTCCAAAGCCGTTACCGTAATCGAAAGCGACTGATTGTTACCTCCCAATATGAATTGTTCGGCCGATACGGAATACTCGGAACCCTTGACAGCCGTACCCGAGAAAGCAACGGGAACGGTGACGGGCGACGCAAGCGATGATAAATCTACACCGCTGACTTGCAGATCCAGTGTTACAGAACCTGTCGAAAGCGCGAGCACCGGCTTCGCAAAAGAAAGCGTAGGCGTCGATTCATCGTTGTCATCCGAACAAGCGCCGAATAACAGCGGCGCCGCGAGCAATGCAAATAAAAATTTTCTCATAACCAAAGTTTTAATTAATAAAGGTTTGTTCAACAGTTATTTCGAACCTTCCAGAAAGGCTTCATATTCATCTTCTTCGCTTGCGATCTGCGCCCAATCCTCATTCCCGAGAAATACACCGTCGGGCATAATGTATTTCGTCAAATAATCCTTAGCCAAAGGCGGCGTCTCATCATAGTTGTCATCACAGCCACTCAGCGACACAACAGCCGCAATCGCTGCGACAAACGCAATCATTCGTCTTTTCATCGTATTGTTCATAATCCTGATTCTTTTATTCCATTTTATCGTACCCCGGATTTTGCTCCAACCCCTCGACCAATTGAATATCGGGAGCGTAAAGCGGGAAAGTATACATCCAGGAATAAGTCGTGTATTTCAGTCCCTGCTTGGCGACCCAGAATTCCGGACATCCGTTACGTTTGAGTTCGTACCAGCGATCTCCTTCAAGGAAAAGTTCCTTGCGGCGTTCGCAATGAATAGCATACAGCAGCAGAGTCAGCGCATTTCCCTTGGCATCGACCTGAATCAAATCGTCGTGATCGACCGGAGGCAGAGTCTGCATCGTGTAGTCCGAGACATCGGCAATGCGCTTTCGTCGCAGTTCGTTCAAAGCAGCAAGGGCCTTTTCGGGTTCTTCGCTATGATAGTAACTCTCAGCTAGAATCAACTGCAATTCAGCGCTTCGCAGGCAGGAAAGCAGGTTCTTAGCCGGCAGTCTTTTGGCATCGATCGACAGCGTGAAACGCACATCTTTTTCCTTTTCGGCGAAAAGATCGTAAAACAGGCGGGAACAAGGTCTGTTTTTCAAATAATTCTTTGAATTCGTCAGCGCTGTAGATTCCGAAGATCCAGCATAAATCTGTGCCTTGAAGATCATGTTGCCACTCTTGGCCATCTGTTCCCCGATCATCGCCTTGTAAGGTTCCGCATCGAGCAACGGATATTTTTCCAATAACTCCGAGGCATACTGAGCTGCCAAACGATACTGCTGTGTCCAGAAATAGAGCCGGGCCAGATAGCCTTTGGCGACATCGGAATTGAAGCGGTAGATCTCATCCTGAATGTCGTATTCGATCGCTTTATTCAAATCCTCTTCGATCCGTTTGACGGTCTGGTTATAAGTACTGCGAGTAGGCTTCGCCTCCATATCAAATTCTGTAACCAACGGTACACCAGGCCCCGGATTATCCGGATTGCAAGCCTGACAGAAGTTGCGCAGCAAATTATAATAGCAGATACCGCGAAGGGCATACGCCGTACCGAGCACGTCCATCCCGAGCCGGCTGCTCCGGTCTTCGAGATAACCGATTATGATGTTGCAATCCCGAATCACCGCATAAAGATTCGTATACAGAGTTTGCTTAGCGGAAAGTTGCTCTCCTATGTAAAGCGAAATATAATTTCCTCCGGGATATTGAGTCAGATTAGCAGCCAGGTTATCGGCATAACACTCCAAATCGGCCATTTCCAATCCGTCGCCCATCACGACCTCCTCTCCGTAATCGATCTCGTCGAGATGCGCATGGAGCAACGCTGAAAATTCCTCGGCTGTTTCGGGGATGGTCTGTCCGTAAGGTTTTATATCCAAATAGCGGTTGCAGGATACGGCTAATAACACGAGTGCAATCACTGTGAATGTCTTTTTCATACTCTCTGTTTTGAAATTACCGTTTCGGAATTAAAATCCGATCGAAAGTCCGATCGAATAGGAGCGGCATTGCGGGTACACCGCACCGGGAGTTTCAGGGTCCAGCCCCGAGTAATTCGTGAACGTCGCCAGATTGTTCATCGTAAACGACACGCTGCAATTTTGCATGTGAAGTTTCTTCACCCACGCGCCGGGAAGGTCGTAAAGCAATGTCAGGGAACTGATTTTCAAATAAGAAACATTCTCCAGCAACAGACAGTTCGTAACTCTTGATTCGGAAGGAAGACTCTGGGCGATAAGATTGCCGTTCTGATCGTAAAGGCGCCCTCCGTATATGTCGATCAGACGCGGATAACCGTCCGTAACAGGATTATCCGGAGTCCAGCGATAGGTTACATCACGCACGACATTGAGATGGTTGACATAAAGGTCGTATTTGGAGTTGGGAATGGGCTCCTTATCCACACCGGTCATATTCCGGTCACTCACCGAACTGTAGGATGCGGGGGATACGATATCGTTCAGCACTTTGCCGTTCAACGAAAACACACCGTTCATACTGAGCGTAAGCCCCTTGTAACGAACGGACGTATTGAACCCGCCCGTCCAGGGAGCCGTCGATGTACCTACATAGAAAAGATAGTTTTGCATGTTCCGGTAGTCCGCGACTTCGTTTATTTTCGCATCGGGACGCAGTTCGTAATTGTAGAATCCCGTCGATGGATCGATGCCCGTACTCTTGCCCGTGATGATCATCCCCTGGGGATAACCTACATAATACTGACCATAGATACCGCTGTTGGGCGACACGTATTTGGTCAGTTTGTTCATATTGTAAGCCGCATTGGCAGTAAAATTCCACGCAAAATCCTTATAACGCAGAATCGTCGCCCCCAAAGTGAACTCGACTCCCCGGTTCACCTGTTCGGATGTATTATATCCCTGCGAAATAAATCCGACTGCCGAATTCACGCGCGAAGAAGTCACGAGATCGTATCCTTTACGGTTGTATGCTTCGACCTGCAATCGCAAACGATCCTTGAAAAATCCGATGTCCAGACCCGCTTTGATATCCCAGGTCTTCTCCCAGCTCAGATGCGGATTCGGGGCATTCGAAATAGTCCCCATCCGGTAGGAATCCGTATCGGAAATTCGAAACGTGTTATCGTATTTCATGATGATTACCGGATAGACCGACTTATTGACACCGCCCGTATAACCCGTGGCCAAACGGAGCGTCATCGAACTGATCACATCCGAGATTTTCCCTTTCATCCACGACTCTTCGTCTATATTCCAAGAAAAACCTGCCGACCAGGTAGCATTGAACTGCTCCTTGCTGCCGAAATTATTCGATCCGTCGGATCTTACCGAGGCATTGAAAACATAGCGGTTGAGCAGGATATAGTCGATCGTACCGTAGAACGAGGCCATAGCGTTTTCCGTAATAGCTTGCCCGGTGGAATTATCGAGGGTCTTCCCGAAACTGACAAGTTTATCGTAATCGATCACCGAATTGTTTCCGCTCGCAGGATAAAGCGGCGTCGAGTGGTTGCCCGTAACGGGGTCGTAGCCGTAACGTTTGGTAAAAATCGTCTTGGCGTAATTCCGGCTGATCTGCGCTCCGGCCAACACATTGAGCCGATGTATTTCGTTGAAAGTATGTCCATAGGCGAAATGTCCCCGTAACATATAATTGGTATTGTATGTCGAAGTCTGATAAATGGAACCATAGATTCGTTTCGAAGTCGTCGTATTGTTTTCGAACGGCCGATCCATCCATGCCGCATAGGTATTCTTTCCATTGATATTCTCCCCGTGATCCGAAATATAGGAGAACGACGCCAGACCCACGAACTTCAGATCCTTGGTGATATTGACCGTCGTATTTCCCGTCAGTGTGAAGTTTCCGCTGGTACTCTTGGCCGAAGTCTCATTGATCTCCCGCATCAGGTTGAATCCGTTTTCGGGAAGCGCTACCGTATAGCTTCCATTGATTTCACTCAAGGAAAAATAAGTCTCGTCAGCCCGATAGGAACCGTCGTCGTTATAAGGGCGTTCATAGGGATTGGCGAAATAGGCGTATTTGAACATATCCACATTGCTCGACGGTGCCTTGGATGTCTGATAGGAGAAATCCGTACTGATACCGAACGATACGACTCTGTTCGGTGTTACATCGATCTTGCCGTTGAAATTGTAACGGTCGTACGAGTTTTTCAACACAATGCCCTGATCGTTACCATATCCCATTGAGAGATAATAGGCCATTTTGGGATTACCTCCCGAAATGGAGAGATAGTGGCTTGTGGAAACTGTCGTCCGGAACAGTTCCTCGAACCAGTCTGTCGTATGGCTGCCCAGTTCCGCAATCCTGGCATCCTGCTCTGCGACGCTCAATCCCTTATATTTGCCGTATCCCGAACGAATCATGCCCACGATACCCACAACCGGATAGTAACTTTTGCCATCCTGAAGATTATTCGCATAACCGGCAGCTGCAAATTCGTCCCATAATTCCTGCTCCCAGGCCAGTTTCTCGCGTGAGTTCATCAAATTGGCAGACCGTACAGGCCGCGTCTGAATGGATACGGTTCCCGAATAGTTGACGTGCGTAGGTCCCGACTTGCCGCGTTTGGTCGTTACCACGATCACACCGCCGGCAGCCTGAGATCCGTAAATTGCGGCAGCGGCAGCGTCCTTCAACACGGAGATCGACTCGATGTCGTTAGGATTGATCCCACCGATGCCCGTAGCAAAAATATTCGAAAAGTCTCCGGAGCGAATCTGCGTGTTGGAAACAGGAGGTGTCGGGACCTCCTTCTGCATCGGTACGCCGTCAATGACCCACAGCGGTTCGGCATTGCCCGTGATGGTGCTCGTTCCGCGAATGCGGATCTTCACGGCTTCGCCCGGACGGCCGGATACGGATTGCACGCTCACTCCGGCCAGTTTGCCCTGCAACAGTTTGTCTACTCCCTCCAAAGGCGAAGTCTTGAGATCTTTTCCTTCAATCACGGCAACCGAACCGGTGCTTTTGCGAATCTCAGTTTTGGCAAAGCCTGTCACGACGACTTGTCCGATGTCCGTGGACTGCTCCTTGAGCGTTATATCATAACCGACCCGATCAGGCTTTATCTTGAGTTCCTGCGGTTCATAACCAATGTATGAGAATCGCAACGTAGCGCCGTCGGCAACTATGATCCGGAACGTACCCTTAATATCAGTATTCACACCGGAATGCGTTCCTACGACAACCACGGACACACCGACAAGCGGTACACCATTCGTATCCTTGACCGTACCCCACACCGGATGTTTGTTCCCCTCGCTCTCAGAAGCAGCGACGGCAGGAAGTATCGTTACAAGTAACAATGACGTAAATACGAATGGTAAAAAATTTCTTAAAGTTTGCTTCATACGCATTATCCATTAGTTGTGTTTGACTATATCGATCTCCTGCTGAGGCAACCCGAGAAGATGTTCCGTAAAATAATAGCGGATCAGATTTACATAATATGAGTTCCCGAGACCATGATCCGCTCCGGGAATGACCGTCATGTCGAAACGCTTGCGGGCCCGGATCAGCGCATCGGCCAGCCGGGCCGTAGATGCCGGATGCACATTGTTGTCCATGTCTCCGGTGATGAGCAGCAGCCGTCCGGCCAGCCGGTCGGCCAATTCGATGTTGGTCGGAATATGACATTCGAAATGCGGTTTCCCGTCTTTCCCCCAGGTCTGCTTTACTCCGTGGAAAGTTTCGCCCCACCACTGGGAGTAAATATTATTGTCATGGTTCCCCGAAGCAGCCACCCCGACCTTGTAAAATTCCGGATGGTTCAGCATGGCGGCGACCGTCATGAAACCGCCTCCGGAATGTCCGTAAATTCCGACTCTTTCAATATCGGCGCAAGGATAGCGGGCTGCAATCTGCCGGATCGCGGCCATGTCGTCGGCCAAAGCATAATCCCGCAGATTCCCGTAGCCGAACGTATGGAAATCGCGTCCGCGCCAGGGGCCGCTGCCGCGGTAGGCGAAATTTATGACGACGAATCCCAGCTGTGCGAGCGATTGATTGTAGTTGTCATCCAAGGTAAAGGCCTGCGGAACCAGATCGACATGGGGGCCGGGATAGACATTGCTGATGATCGGGTATTTCCGCCCGGGTTCCCGGTCGAAAGGTAGGTAGACGATGCCATAGAGCCGGGTCACGGAATCCGCAGCCAGCACTTCGACGACTTCCGGTTCGTGCCATCCGCGGGCATAGAGTTCCGAAAGGTCGCACGGCTCCAGTTCGATACGGCCGCGGCCTTTCATGTCGCAGACCTGATGCCGCGGGGCACGATCCATACGCGACCAAGTGTCCGTCAGGAAACGTCCGTCGGGAGAGAATGCCACCGAATGTTCGCCGTTTCCGGGAGTGAGCAAAACCGGCTCGCCGCCGTTGAATCCGGTTTTGTAATAAAAGCGGTAATGCGGATTGACACCCGGTTCCCGTCCGTAACCCTCGTAGACGATCGTCCGGGCGAGCGTATCGATACGTTCGATCTTTCCGGCGACGTATGCGCCCGAAGTGACGGCCCCTTGCAGGCGTCCGTTTCCATCGTACAGGTAATAATGACCGTATCCCGTTCGCTCCGACCACCAGAGGATATCGCGGCCTTCATTCAGGATATGGAAACAAAATTGCTGGTCATTCTGGGCCGGTTTGCACACCTCGCGGATAATCGGCTCGACACGGTGCGCCGCGAAATCGACCCGGCACAGTTCCACGCTGTCGCACGTCCGGCTGCGACTAACGAGCCAGGCATAACGGTCCGTATGAGCGATCATGCTGAACCGGGGAACTTCGACTTTCTGATCGGGCCAGCGGGCGATGTCGAGTTTCCGAATGCACATGCTGTCGGCATCGACCAGCCAGGCATCGTATTGAACGACATGCTCATCGCCAGGCATGGGAAATTTGTAGCTTTTAGCCTTGGGGCGCGGTCGGGCGAGGTTGTCCACCAGCGTGAGCTCCTCCACCTCGCGCTTGTCTTCGCGCACCAGCAGGTAATAATGGCTTTTCCCCATCCAGCGGCCGATGGCGGAGCTGCGCGCCTCCGGCCCGACGACGTTGTTCCCGCCGGTGGAGAACGAATGATAGCGCTCCCCGTCGTGGGTCAGCCGTACACTGTCGCTTCCATCTCCGCGAAAGAGCATGAGGTCATGACCGACAGCCGTAACATAATACGAGCTGTCGGCGGAGTAGCTGCGCCGATAGTCGCCCCGCGAGAAAAGATTCCCGCGGGAAGCATCCTGCCGGGGCTTTTCGCTCAGTTTGCCATTTCGGCCATCGTAGTGCAGCCGGTGCTTATTGAAATCGAACGTAAAACCGCGGGGATCGGAAGAATCGAATTCAAGGCCGTAGAGCCGTAACTCCTTCGGGGTCGGCATCCGTGATGAATCGGCGTATGCGGCCAACTGCCGCGTCATCGAGAAACTGTCGAACAGCGGGCGTTTCCGCCAGGTGCGGGTATCGACCAACCAATAACGGCGTGCATCGGCGTCATCCGACGTATAATGGAACCAACGGCACTCCTCGCCGATCCACTGAACCGAAACATATTGGTTACGGATCAATCCACCGAGCGAATCGGACGAAAAGCGGTCGGCCCGCGCCATATAGGATTCCTGAGCACAGAGCGGATAAAGACTCCATACCGTTAAAAATACAAGCAACCGTTTCATCGCTCTCCGAATTTGCTGATTTTCGACGCCTCTTTCATGGCCGCCTGCGCATTGAGAATCCCTCCACCGAGACAGACCTGACGCCCCTGGATCATGCGGGAAGTTTCGGATTTCCCGGGAACAGGCATCTCGTCCGCCGGAAAATGCGTAACGGTACGAATCAGAATTTCCCGTATCTCACGAGCCGAAAGATCGGGATAGAAACTCCGCAAGACCGCTGCGACACCGGAAACTATCGGCGCAGCGATACTCGTTCCCTGCGCCGTATCGTATCCGCCCTCGGGAGCGGTCGATCGTACATTTTCTCCGGGGGCGAGCAGATCCACATTTTCCGCTCCGTAGTTGCTGAAAGAAGCGACCCGTCCGTCGGGCGTCGAGGCCCCCACGACGATCTGGTTTTCCAGACGGCGTCCTTTCGTGTCCCGGCAAGTCGGAAATATCGGACGGACATCGACATTGACGCCGTCGTTGCCGGAGGCCATAACCAGCAATACGTCCTTGCTCCGGGCATATTTCATCGCAGCCAGTACTTCATCCCGGTGAGGCGATAGGTACTTGCCGAAACTCATATTCACCACCTCTGCGCCGTTATCCACCGCATAACGGATTGCCGCAGCTACATCGCGGTCGTATTCATCGCCTTCGGGAATGGCACGGACGGAGAGGATCTTTACCGGGCGCGGCAACTCCCCGGCCGTCGCCGCACACGCCGCAATCACTCCGGCAACCATCGTCCCATGATAGGGATCGTCGCCGATAAGATTGTTTCCGTAACGGAAATTCCGGAAATCGTCCGGGCGATTGCCCAATTTTATATGAGGATCGTCATTCAGGGAATCGAGGCTGGCCACACGTACGGCGGACAAACGATATTCGCTGTCGATCTTTTCCAGCGCTTCGTGCCACGGCATGTCGGGTGTGAACATAACGGGTGTGGAAGCCGCAATCGACAGAGGCAGCGCAAGCCCGGTCGTGTCGGCCAATTCAAGACGCTGAAAATCGGCGACCGTTGTTTCTCGATCACCGTATTTCAGGCGCATCAATGAATCGCAAATGCGGAAAGCATCGGAACGAATACGCTGATATTCGGTAAATTTGATGTAGGTATCGAGCCGGGCGGCCCGTTCCATCTGCTTATAATAGGCATATTCGGCCTTTGCCGAAAGAGTAAGGCGGCTTGTATCAGCGTCCTTGAAGCGAGGCCGAAGCCGTTTGTATTCCCGGAAAGGTTCCGTGCCGGCCCTTCGAAGACTCTCTCCAACAGCATTGCCGAGGAAATTCCAGCCGTGAATGTCGTCTACATAGCCGTTTTTATCGTCATCACGGCCGTTAGCAGCCTGTTCGCGTGGATTGGTCCAGATGAAATCCGCAAGAGCCGTATGCGAAACATCGAACCCGCCGTCGATGACGGCGACGATTATTTCAGATTTTTTTCGGGAGGGGGGGGGGAATTTTACCTCTTGCCGCACAAATCTCTGTCAGACGGACTCCGCATAGCGAATCGGAAGCGGACAAAAACCAAGGGGCATCCGTTTGTGCAGATGACGGTACTGCCGCCAACAGATACACGGCAGAAAATAATACTTTTGAATTCATATTGCAATAGATATCTGACGCGACAAATATAGTGAAAATCTGAATTTATTACATTTTTTATATACCTTAATGTCAAATTCAGTAATACATTAACACTTCGTTCCAAAAAGATAAAATTGTCTGCGGGGAAAATGCGGGGAAAACCCGAAAATTAAAAATCGCTTAACCTGTCATAATCAACAAATTAAGCGATTTTACTGGTACCCGGAGCCGGGGTCGAACCGGCACGACATTGCTGTCATTGGTGTTTGAGACCAACGCGTCTACCGATTCCGCCATCCGGGCATTTCCGCGAGCGTTACACGGCGAATCGGGTGGACAAAGATAGGTGATTTTCGTAACTTTTCAAAAAATACGGCTATTTTTCGAAAAAGGCCCTGATTTTTTTCGCCTTTGCCGCCCCGACCAGCGCCGAAAGTTCTTCGATGTTGGCCGCACGGACCTTTTCCACCGTGCGGAAATGGCGCAGCAGGGTCTGGACCGTCTTGTCCCCGACCCCCTCGATCTGCTCCAGTTCGCTGTGGATAAACGCCTTGCTGCGTTTCTGCCGGTGGAAGGAAACGGCGAAACGGTGCACCTCCTCCTGAATGTGCGCCAAAAAGTGGAACAGGGGCGAAGTGGGACGGATGCCGACCAGCACGGGCGGAAAGCCGCAGAGCAGTTCGGCGGTGCGGTGCCGGTCGTCCTTGGCCAGTCCGGCAATGGGGATGTCCAGCCCGAGCCGCTCCAGCACCTCGTGAATGACTCCCATCTGCCCCTTTCCGCCGTCGGCGATAATGAGGTCGGGCATTTCGGCCCCTTCGGCCATCAGCCGCGTATAACGCCGGAAGACGACTTCCCGCATCGAGGCGTAGTCGTCGGCTCCCGTCACGGTCTTGATGTTGAAATGGCGGTACTCCTTGCGGGAGGGTTTTCCATCCCGGAACACCACGCACGAAGCCACCGGATGAGCGCCCTGCAGGTTGGAGTTGTCGAAGCATTCGATGTGCCGCGGCTGTCTGTCGAGGCGCAGCTCCTTTTGAACGGCATTCATCAGCCGCTCGGTATACCGTTCGGGATTCTTGATTTCGAGGTTTTTCAACTGCTCGGCGCGGTAGATGCGGGCGCTGCGCTCGGAGAAAGCCAGCAGGTCGAGTTTTTCGCCCCGCCTGGGTACGGTGAAGGTCACCCCGTCGAAGAGCATCGTTGCCGACGGCAGGAAGGGGACGATCACTTCGCGCGCCAGTTCGCCGCCGGCGATCTGTTCGACAACATGCTGAATGGCCAGCGTCAGCATCTGCGCGCGGTCGGTATCGACGCCCGGCGTGAGCCGCACGGTCGAGACGGCCGTGATCGAACCGTTGCGGATGCGCAGGAAGTTGCGCGAGGTGGAGAGGTGGTAGAGCACGGCGGGCATGACGCCGCTCGACCCGCACGTGGGGGCTGTCACGACCGTGCCGCCCGAGGCGTTTTCCTCGGAGGTGGCCAGCGCGTAGGCGTAGATTTTGGCCCGCGAGGAGAGCGAGTCGGTGTAGCTTTTCGACTTGACCCAGTAGGTCGAGGCCTTGCGGGCGACCTTCAGCCCTCCGGGCAGCACGCCGTCGTTGTTCAGGCCGCGCTGGATGGTTGCGCACATCGTCTCCCAGACCGTGTCGAGGTAGTCCCAGATTTCGGGACCTTCGCAGTCGCTCACATACTCCCAGAAGGTCTTGCCCTCGTGGTAGCACCACTCCTTGATCTCCGAAATGGTCGACAGCGGGTAGATGCTCCGGGGCGTTTCGAGGCGCGAGGCCTCGTTGGCCAGCGCCCCGCCGCCGACGCTGTAAATGGTCCAGGAATCGACGACTTCGTCGCCTTTCAGCCCTTCGAACAGCATGCCGTTGGGGTGGAAGGGGAGCACGACCTCCGGTTTCCAGACGATCCGGGTCGGGGCGGCCGGTTCGAGCACCGAAAGGATCGCCACGTCCGTCAGGTGGCCCTTGCCCGTGGCGGCCAGCGATCCGTAGAGGGTCACGCGGTAGGCGTCGACGTCGCGGCAGCGTTCCGCAAACCGTTCGGCGGCCCGCTTGGGACCCATCGTGTGGCTGCTCGACGGGCCGCTGCCGATCCTGTATAACTCTTTAAGCGATTCCATAATCGTGATTTTACGGGAGCAAAGATAGGTAAAATTCCACAAGAAAAGGAGAAATAAGCCTTTCTCGCTTTTTACCCGGCATGGATGTGCGGAAGTCTCCCTTTTCAAAGGGAGGTTTGGGGGGCTGCATGGGTTCAGGGGCACAAAAAAAGGAGGGATATTGATTCCTCCTTTCTTGTAGCCCCACCGCGACTCGAACGCGAATTTAGGGTTTAGGAAACCCTCGTTCTATCCCTTGAACTATGGAGCCGTTAAAAACAATGCGGCGCGTCTGTTGCCAAACGCACCGCAAAGATAGTAAATTTTTCTGTTTTTAGAAACTGAACCCCACGCCGATGGAGAACGTGTGGGCGCGTGCGGTGTAATTGCCTGAAAAGTCGGTGATCGCGCTGGTCGTCGGATACTCGGGGGCAACGTTCTTGATCTGCTCGTTGGCCAGCGCCAGCACGGAGTTGACGTAGGGATAGGAACCCGTGCGCTCCGGATCGGCCGAATTCACATAGCCGTAGGCCAGGTCGACGTGCATCCATTTGCAAGGACGGAACGTGACGCCGGCGGTGTAGGCGAGTTTGGTCATCGAAGGCGTTTCGGGATTGAGGTAGTCGCTGCTTACGGGGCTTTCGTCGACATACATACCCATGCGGGCCGTCAGCCAGTCGAGTGCGTGGTATTCGCCGCCGAAGCGGAATGCCAGCGTGTTGGAGTAGTTTTTGTCGCTGGCGGGGATCGTCAGGACCGGAAGATTCGTCGACGGATTGAGGATCTGGACATCGAGTTGGTCGTATGCGCTCCACAGCACGTATTGCAGATCGACGGCAAACTCCCATTTCGGCACGGGGCGGAAGCTGACGCCCCAGGTCAGCGATGCCGGGAGCGGAAGTTCGGTTTTCACGATTGCCGAGGAGATTGCCGAGGGATTGATGTCGAATTTCGGAAGAAGCTGTCCCAGGACGGCCTGAATCGTCGGATCGTCGATGGTCGACATGTCGATCGAGCCGGAATTCACCTTCATCTTGAGTTTCGAACGATAGGTCATGCCGAGCGACCATTGTTCGTTGATGTCCCACATGATGCCGAGATTCACCCCGACGGCCATTTTGGCCTTGCCTTCGAGATCCAGCGACATGATGTTGCGGTCGCCTGCCAGCTCGAAGATGTTCGGAGTGCCCGGAGCTACGATCTGTATGATGTTGTTCAGCGCGACGTTTTGGGCATTCGCCGCTCCGACGGGCAGCATCGAACGCGAAAGGTCGAATTTACCCCACGTCATCATCAGGCCGGCGCCGACGGAGAGGTGTTCGCAGATTTTGAACGACACCGTAGGCTGGAGATTGTAGGCCTTGAGGTTGATGGACTGCACGAGCTGCGCTCCGGCCCAATTGTCGCCCCAGTTCATCGAAGAGCCGAAGGGGGTGTTGAAAGCCAGGCCGACCGACATCCAGTCCAGCGGCTTGTAGTTGAAATAGGCGTAGAGCGGGGTTGCGATCTTGTTGTCCGACGTGAAGTGCCGGGACTGGGTCTTGCCCGTGTAGTCGGGCAGGGTGGTATAAGTGGCTTTCGAGTCTATTCCCGTGACGCCGACCGAAAAGTCGAACTGCGTGCTTTGGAATGATGCGGCTGCGGGGTTGAACCAAATGGACTCCGAGTTGAGTTTCATGGCCGTACCTACGTGGCCCATACCGTTCTGTTTCGAGGAGAGGTTGTTTACCTGATAGCCCTCGGCCCGAAGACCGGTCGCCGAGACGACGGCCACGAGAAGCGTCAAAAGTCTTTTCATTCGCACAAATTTTAAACCGTTACGCCCCGAAACGCGCTCCGTTCCGAGACAAAAATCCGGCGCAAAAGTAGGAATTAAATGCCGCGTCGACAAATTATTTGGTCGTTATTTCCGAAATTCTGGAATATAAGTAAACATTTGGCCGAAAAAGGAAACTCCGTTCTCCGGACTTTCCCGAAATCGGCAACGACTGTTCCGTACACAAAAAATGCTTATCCGTAAAAAAATCGGGACGGTGTTCCCGTCCCGAGAGCCGACTGTTCCGGCGCCCGATCACTTCCGTGAATAATATTCGACGAGCACCTCGCCGTCGCCTTCGTCGTAAATCCATTTCATCGTCGAGACGGTTATTTCGGTCAGACAAGTCTGTTCATTCACTCCGTCATCCGTCGTCAACACGCCCGACATTTCGTCATAAGAGTAGGTCCCGTCGTAATACTCCTCGGGCGGGAAATCGTAATAACGATAGGTTCCGTCTTCCCGAAAGATCGCAATCGCTTTGTCCTCCTCTTCCACGGCCGTGAAACTGTCGACCAGTTTCCCGTTCCGGTAATACTCGTTCCTCTGAAATACCCATTCGCCGACGATCGATCCGGACTCGTCGTTCGGTTCGTCTTTTTCATCGGAACAAGCTGCGGCCAAGCAGGCCAAAGCCCACAGGCTTGCAAAAAACAGTTTTTTCATCGTCGATCGTTATTTAAGTTTTTCATATATTTTTCCGGGCATAAAGCGGATGGCGGGGATTTCCTTTCGCCGTAAGTCTCCCGATTTGAAACCATTGCCCCCCCGACTCGCACGCAGCACGCTGTATAAATCCCGAAAAGACTGTTTCAAATAAGGTCTTATCGAAATATCGTTTCCGAAAGCGACCAATATGTCCGCTGCCGGATAACGTTGCAGCAGATCGGCCGCGACATCCAGATTTTTCCGGTACATCGCGTCGTCCAACGTTGCCGACAAGCTCCGTTTGTCCGTCGCACGTTCCGACGAAAGGTTCAGCATTGCGAATCCGTCGTAACCGCCGCCCTCGGCGAATCCCACGACTTTGCGCACCGTCAGGTCGGGATGTGTTTCGTCCGCAGTGCTCGGATTGAGGCCGACGACCAACAGCATCCTTTCGCCGGGTTGTTCCAGCACGAACCGATGATGGCCCTGCGATTTCATTGCATGTCGGACAGTAATTCATAATCAGCCTAATTTTACAATTTCGAAATTTCCATATCCGCAATGGCAACTCGCAACGGTTACACCGTACTTGCTTTCAATCGCTTCAGACTGCCGCTCTAGATTGCGCTCGGTTGGTTTTGTTTTAAGTCCCGATTTAAATTATTTAGGCGGCTTTTGGCCATTTTTAATTGTTTATCAGAACCTTTGGGCTGTTTAGTTTAGGCTTCGGAGCTGTTCCAGGCCTCTTTTTACTTTAACAGCTTTCCTATAAATGGGAAAGCGGAGTGAAAAAACCGTCAAAAATAGAAAAGCAGTCCATGATGCCGAGTTAGCATTGCCTATGACATGATTCAGGCGGCTA
>OLZR01000585.1_pt1 | contig 18196 bp, 10 predicted proteins | sample 1644421 | NCBI WGS metagenome assembly OLZR01 (sample SAMEA103958132, study PRJEB25191) | human gut metagenome | biome: human-associated habitat [ENVO:00009003]; feature: intestine environment [ENVO:2100002]; material: feces | place: Germany | collected 2013/2015 | reverse complement strand
CATAGCCGGTAAGAGATGGATAGCGGTTGCTTTCTGTCCCAAGAATGTCAAATCCGGCGTTGCAAAAAGCAGATATGGAATGAAACACCGCCATCCAGACGCCGCGCCATCCATAGTCCCGGCAGAACGCCGGCAGCATGGCAAGCGCCCCCAGCAGTTCAATCAGAAACGTCCCTCGCAAGATAAAGCGTGTAAGACGGACGATCCCGCCTACCTTTGGTGCTGAGATTGCATCCTTCATGGTGCTGCGCTGCATCAGAGAGATTTTTCGCCCGGACAGCAGCGCAAACGACGCTGCGACAGTCACAACGCCAAGTCCTCCGATCTGGATCAGCGTCAGAATGACCGCTTGCCCAAAGGCAGACCAGTAGCTTCCCGTATCCTGCACCACAAGCCCCGTCACACACACGGCAGATGTCGCGGTAAACAGCGTTTCATTGAATGGCGTTACACTCCCGGCTGTTGTGGAGATCGGCAGCATCAGCAGCAACGCTCCGAGCAGAATGACCCCGGCAAAGCCAAGTATGATAATTTGAAAAGACGAAAGACGACGTTTTCGACGAATGTTCTCTTCCGGCATAAAGGCATCTCCTTATTTCTGTTATCGTTATATTATACGGTCGAAGACTTTAAGGTTGGATAAGGGACATTTGCAGCGTATTAAGATTGAATAAAGATTGGGAGATTGCTTGTGCAATGCTTTTCTCCTGCCATGCGAAGTGCTTATGAACATTCGGTTACAAGCAAATAAACTCGTATAACAAGCAGCAACCTCTTGCATGTGTCAGGTGAGTGTATGAATACAATGCCCTGCACCGATTCCTTTTCCTATCTGTGAATCTCCTTTTCCCGCCGCTTTTGATAATCCTCCAGGTATCGATCCAGATAAACCTTGTTGACGGTGGCCAGGATCGTGCTGCGAAGAAGATCCTTTGCATCGGACTGCGTCTTACCGATTCCATCTCTCGCCGGAGCTATACCGAACGCTGCACCGAGCATATTCTCAAATTCATCACAGAAATAGTCATAGGCGGTCTGAAGGGGATAGTTATCCTCCTGTATGCCGAACATCAATCGAAGCCCTTCAAGCCGGACAACGGGCTTGACTACGGCAATGAACAGGAGTCGTGCGAGGTGTTCCGCTGTGTATGCCTTCTTTATCGGGGATGGGATCAGACCCTGTTTCACATAATTGCTCACCATGGAGCTTGTCAACTCCGATTCCCCCAACGGCGCAAGGTGAGCGTTGACATAGCGCACCACCTGCTCCAGATAAAGCCCGACGTTCGGGATCTGCTCATAACGCGGCAAGCGGAAACCCTCAATATTCTCTATCATGCTGCTCACTTCCTTTTCCATGCAAATATTATACACGTCTCTCGTTAAACTTTCAACTGTTTTATATAAGCTTTTAACAGGTTTTTTGAAAGCTGTTTACGGAATAATAAAAACCTGATAGAATACCTGTGTCGATTTGCAAAATCGGGTGAAATGCTTCTTATTATTAGGAGGACGTACAATGAATCGGTTTCGTATTGTCGCAGACTCAAGCTGCGACCTTCTCACGCCGGACGGAGCATACTTCGTCAGTGTTCCGCATCTGCGTGGTGGATAAAGAGACTGTTCATTGTTCAGGAGCAAGCTTCATTTTCTGCCAATGCACTTCCTCTCAGGAAGAAGACGTACTCAGCATTGATTTGAATCTCCGGGGCGACCTCGATTGAACCGTTCGAAGCATTGGTTCTTCCGATGCCGTCTTTCGAAAAACGGAGCTGCTGCAAAATCAAGTGATGTTTGCAGCAGCTCCTTTGAGCTTGTCAGTATTTGATCGTTTCGATTCCGCACCGTGCTCACACCGCTAAAGACATTGATTCTACTGACTTCTGCAATGTTTTCTTATCCGATGCTGCCGTTTGCGGAACGCTGTTTTTTAATTTGCATCACAGCTTATCCGAGCAGTTCAATGCCGAGTGCGTGACGCAGTATCCTGACAGCATCATTCACCGTTACCTCACCGTTGAAATCGACATCGGCAAGGCGGCACTGATTCTCGGTGAGTTCAATAATGCCCATCGCTTTACGAAGTGCCATAAGAGCATCAATGCCACTGATGCAGCCGTCCATATCGACATCTCCGAGCAAATGGTAGACGGTAGAAACTGTCATATCGTTCATAACGGGTTCTCCGTCGTAATCCCATCCGCAGAAGACATAACCCTGATGTTCAGGTGCAACGGGGAATTCGCCCGAATCGATAACATCTCCCCTGCCCACAGTCAGCGTGCCGATAACCGCATTGTTGTTGAGGCTGTCAACGAAAGTCACTGTGTAAGCAGTCATGGACCAGCGTGCGTTCAGCGTGATATTGCCGTCAACAAGATAAACAGTTTCATCAGTATACCTTGTGCCGTTCTCATCAAACCAACCTATGAAGTCAAATCCTTCACGGGTGGGAACAGGCAATGTACCAACGGGTTGACCGTAAGTTACTGTGATTTCCGCAGGACTGACTTCGCCGCCGCGTGCATCGAAGGTGATGGTATAGTCGTTAATCGTCCACGTTGCTGTATACACAACGTTTTCGGTAACAAATTCCGCAACCTCGGGTGTCCACCCCGCAAATGAATAGCCTGCACGCATGGGAGTTCCGTTGAAGTTCGGAGTATGCGAACCCTCCTGAGCAAAGTACTGCTGATCTGCAAAGATAACTTCGCCATCTACACCATCGGTGTACCTTACAGAATAACTCGGAGTTGAGTTAATAGCAAGGCCGTTGATGTCGATACCGCTGCCGAGAATGTCCACAAAATGAGTCTCTCCGGTGTCCGTCATTGAGTAGATGTTGTTTGAAGCATCCGTTATGTAGAAGAGATCGGTTGTTGCATCATAAGCCATTTCGGTTGCACCCGCATAGACATTAACGCCAACGCCCGACATAACGACTGTCCTGTCTGTAAGATACTTGTCGGAGTACCTAATAAGCTTGGGAACAGAGGTTGCCCAATCATTGCCCATTGCGTAAACAGCACCGTCCTTCACTGCAACACCGACCATTGTGCAGTAATCGGAATCCATAATGTAACCGGACATGTAATTTGTTCCGCCCGCCTGCAGAGTTGCAGTATTGTATTGGAACATATAGAATCCGCCGACTGCATAAAGAAGTTCGTTATCCGGATCGTATGCAATATCGTTGATGCCCGTCCATGCTTCGAGACCGCCTAAGCTCACGCTTTGGCGGGTCAGTATGTCGTATCGGTAGAGTTGATAAGAATGTCCGCTTTCAACGACATAGAACAGGAAGTTATCGCCGTATGCAAGACCCTTAATCATCGAACCGCCGCTGAATTCAGCGATGGTTATCGCCGTCTGTGCGGGCAGAGCGGGATTGAATGCGATCAAAGCATCTCTGTTTGCCGAAACAGTGTATGCAACGGAGGAAGCCCCGGGCTGTTCAACTATTTCAACCGTGCATTGTGCAGATACACCTGTTTGGTTGCTTGTGACCGTTATTACAGTGCTGCCGACTGCAGCACCGGTTACAAGACCGTTTTCGTCAACGACTGCAATACTTTCATCAGCCGACGTCCAAGTTACGCTCGTATCTGCCGCGTTTGAAGGACGTACCCTCGCTTCAAGCTGTGCAGTTCCGCCTACATAAGTGCGAGCAGAAGTCTTGTTGAGCAATATGCCGTTAACGGTGCTCTGCGGCAACTCACTCTCATCCGGAATGAAGGCCATAAGTCCTAAGAACGCTTCACCGTACTTAACGGATGAACCTTCGCGTGTGTAGAGGCTGATTCCTCCGAGATTTACCGAATACGGTTCCTCGCCAAGCTGAATCATTACAACACCGCTTGCATACTTAAGCCCCTGTGTGCTGTATGTTGCATTGAGATACAGTCTGTTCGTACCATAGTCATACGCCATCTGAGAATTGTACTGCATGTTGCCGTAGTAGTTGTTGCCCGTGAAGACACCTGCGCCTGCAATCGTCATGAACTCCTCATACTCGCCCGTCACCTTGTCCACCGTATATATAACGGTCTGTGAAGAGTCGTTTGAAGGAGATCCTGCTGCATAGAGCTGTCCCTGCGCATCACATGCAAGAGCATATACAGGTCTGTTAAAATCGAGCTGTGCAATAACGTTTACACTGCCGGTATTCAGGTCAACCGTCACAAGCGACGCAGGGCACTGAACTGCCTGATCGGTGCTGTACTCGTAGGTATGGTGAAGCGTAAGGCCGTACAATGTACCTGATGCATAATCCATTGCAAGTGCGGTAATCTGATCATTGTAAGTATCAATGTTCGCCGTACCTATTGTCGTGTAAGCCGAGAGATCGTTTTCATCGATCCTGAGGAAAGCTCCCTTATCATTGAAGGCATAGTAGTAACCGTCATAGTAAACGCCCGAACGCAGCGAGTAGACGCTTATCATGCTCTTGTCAACAAGCATGTGCCTAAGGTCATAATCATTGCCGTGAATCCAGAAATCATAGTAGCTTGTTCCTCCCTGGTCGAGGTTAAGGAAGGCCTTAAATTCGCCGGCTGCTTCAAGAACCGTAATCTCTATGGAGTCAGTGTACAATGTGTCATCGTTTTTGTTTCTCGTCGTAACCGTAACGGTTGCCGTACCAATGCCAATAAATGTCAGTTTGCCGAATCTATCGACAACGACAACTTCTTCGTCGGAAGATACCCATGTTTTAACCTGGTTGGTAGGTCTGAGAGGTTCCGTCACAACGTTGAGTTGGAGCGTCCCTCCGGCAAGACCTACAGCCGACTCACCGTTGGTTATCGTAATGCTTTCAACGGGGATGATCTGCGTTTCAGGTTCATTGTCGGGAATAGTGAAAATAACCGTTTGCTCTACACCGGCCTTTGTTGACACATCGCCCATGTCAATAATGGTTGCGGTCGTCCTGTCGGGTTCCCATTCATCCGGACCGAGCGTGACAAGGTAGAGGGGTGAAAGTCCCTTGTTCATGCACGGGTTCCAATAGATGTTGCCGGTGTTGTAGTCATAAGTCATGCCTGCATAGAACCAGCTGTCACCCGAAGCACTGCCGAGACGGGTTGTTGACAAAGTGTCGGCATCAACAGAGTAAAGAGTTGAACTCATGTCTGCAATGACGATCATTCCTTCTGCCGTGACGCACATTGCCGTTGCAATGGCGGGTCCGCCAATATCGCCGGAGAAAGTTCCGAGCGGGTCAATCGACCCCGTTTCAAGATCCACAATGCACAAACCGCCGTTTGTAAGATCAACGCCGTACATACGACCGGTGTTGTAATCAAAGCCGATGTTTCCAACTTCAATACCGATGGTGTATCCGATTTCTTCCGGTTCGCCGATCACAGTTTCAGCGGGAACCGCACCCTTTGTAACAGGACTGCGATAAAGCACCGAAGCACCGCCGAAAGTTCCGTCCGGAGCGGTACGTGCCTGCACCATTACAGTGTAAACATATCCGTTGTAATATGCACCGCCCTGCCAGAGCGCATTGGCAGTGACATTTTCTCCGGATGTCGGATCGTAATATGTTACCATGGGTTTTCCGAGTGATGTTATTGCAGTGGGTGTTTTGTCAGCATATGTGAACCATGTGAATCGGTTGCCGATGTTTGAAAAATCTTCAACAACAAAGCCGTAGAGGGCATCCTCCGCTTTCACGACTTTGATCTTGCACTCCGAACTGTAATCCACCCAAGCGGGTACCGTTGTGCCGGTTTCATTATCCCAATGATAGGGATCCCATACCTGACCCGTGGCGGTGATAACTGCGTCTCCTTCCGAAACTGCCGTTACAAAGCCATTGGCATCAACAACGGCAATGTTCTCATTTGATGTTGACCACATGACGCCGTTTGCTTGTGCATTCCACGGCTGCCACGCGACTTTAATCTGACGAGTCTGATTTTGAACCATTGTTGTGGAATACGGCTCAAGTGAGAACCCGGTCGCATTGATTCCCATTTGGAAGAGATCGGATTCAATGCTGTTGGGAATGAACAAACATGTTTGACCGCCGGGGCCATAGGTTCCGACTTCGGTGCATGCAGCAGTTTCGAGGTTGACGGTATACGTTACGTTAATATTTACATATACGGCACCCTGAGGAACCTGACTGTGTGCAAACCAGTACATTGTATCCGTGTTGTGGTCGTAGCCCATTGACTGAATAACGTTTGCTCCGCCAAAACCCGGATAATTTACAAAATCTGTTTCCCCAATGAGTACGGTTTCCGCACCGTTGCCGGCTGCATTGAGTTCCAATGCATACAGACAGCCGTTTGTACCGATACCGTAGATGCTGCCTTCGGTCGTTATTCCGAGACAGAGAATCTCCGATGAACCGTTTTCGCCCGTGATCGGCCCAATCTCGTCAACAAAGACCTGGTTGTTCCACTTGGAAGTCCAAATCTTGTACAATGCATTGTAGCCGTCGTCCTTTCCGTCGTTATTGTTATCTCCCTTGTATGCCCAACCGACGGCAAGAAGGAAGTCGGTTCCGGAAGCGGAATCCCACGGATCAAGCAGAGCTGTTCTTGTATCGGAGTAATCCATTGCCATATCGTAAAGAACCCATACGCCGTTTTCGCCGACTTTGCCGCTTTGAGCAACAAGAGTCTTTGTTTTCCAATAGGTTCCCGACGGAGTCACCAGCTCCAGTGACCCGGTCCCCGCATTCTGCGCGATAAGATAGCCGTTAACATATTCGGCTGAATAATATCTGTTCGCAGAATCGAATGTTTCGTTTCTCGCATCGGAGAGGTCAGTTTTATTCGCACTGAACCAACCGCCTTCAACCGCTGCCGCATCGTAAGTCTCACATCCGTAAATGCGACTGCTGTCCAACGCAGCGGGACCTGTGTCGCCGCCGGTATGATCACCGAGGTTAAGAAATGCATCGATAACAGTTTCGTTGCAGGCGTAATCAGCAACAACAACGGTAAATTCATTGCCGAAGCCGGTAATGTCAAACCTTCCGCTGAAAACTTCTCCCGGAGTGTTTTCAACCTCGAACTTGCCCATGATCGTGCCGTTGCTGCTTTCAAAAAGAACTGCCGCAATGTAGCGATTTTCAAGCAGCTCAAGGTTAAGATAGGTGCGTCCGTTTTCTTCGTCGAAAGAAACTGCGGATTGCAGATCCGCGCCATTCAGTATTTGCGGTGCGGCGGAGTCGAGAGTCACATCAAATACGATGCTGTCGTCAACAAAATCGTCGCCGTCATCGAGGTAGGCTTCCATTTTGTATGTTACAACAGTTCCGTCGGGAAGCTCGTTGCCGTCCAAGTCTTTCCCGTCCCAAACGTCACCTTCTCCTGCCAGCAGGTAGCCGGGAATAACCTGTCCGTAAGCAGCGTTATAGTAACTCTTTGTCTGGTATTCTCCGCTGATGTCAAAGTAAACATCGCCCGTATTCCTGTCGGTCACGGTGATCCGGAGAGTGCGCGCATTTCTTAACATGCCGTAATCAATTTCAGCGAGGGGATTGCTGTAGGAAAATGCATTATATGCATCTCCTGCTCTGCCGGTTCTGATGTACGGGTTTGTGCCGAGCTGTGCGTTGTTGGTGAATATCCTGACGGGATAGAGACTGTATTCCGATTCTTTTTCGCTGTCGAAAATGTCCGCTGCGGACCAATCGCCGTAGAAACCGACAATGGGCATTACCAGCGAAACGGGTTGTTCGGCTTCCGAACCTGAAACAGGAACGGCATAGACAAAGCCTTCAACGAATATTCCGTTGGGGAATCTGTTCATGTATTCTTTGTCGGCATCAGTCAAACTGATTTCCGCATTAACTGTTACCCTGCCGTTTGCCGGAACGTTAACGGTATTTCCTCCTTCAAACGTTACACGGGTCGTAAGACCGTAAGGTGCAGCGGCAATAAACCTGTCTCCGTAAATGCTTTCAGTCAGAAGAGAACTGTCAAGCGTATAGGTCAAAACTTCGTCCGTGAGGTTGTTGATTTCGAAACTGAAATTGAAAATGCCGTCTTTACTGTCATTATCTCCTATTTCAGCCTTCGGTCTTCCCTCTGAAGCAGAAGTGCCGGTAAGGTATGCCTTTGTTGTGGTTGCCTTAACCAAATCGGCAAGGCCGCTGCCCTGTGCACGAGGTGAATACTCAAGTGTGTCGGTTGCAAACAGGGGATTTGCGGTGCTCATAAGCAGAGCCGCAGCAACTCGCCTTTGTTCAGCCCCGGAAAGTTCAGGATAGTTTTCATCCAAATACTGGATAAGAACAGCCATTGCACCTGCAATCTGCGGTGATGCCATCGACGTTCCGCTCATGTTTCCGTAATAAGAACCCGATATTGCAGGATCGACCGTCGAATAAATACTTCCGCCGACGCCTGAAATTTCAGGCTTAAGCTTCAAATCCGGGGTTACTCCCCAAGAAGAGAAGCTGCTTATCGTTCTGTCGATATGGAAAAGCTGTGTGTCCGCATTGCAAACTCTGAACACGGCATTGCCTGATTCTGCTTGGGTAAGCAAAGCCTGACCTGCCGCTTTCGTTACGCTGACAGCAGGGATATTGCCCGCACCGTCATTTATCTGCATGTTTACAATGCCCATGGTGTTGTTGTAAACGACACATGCAATTGCACCGTTAGCCTGAGCTATGCTCTGCTTTTCAGGGAAAGAATTGCCTCCTCGTGAAACAACGGCGACCTTACCGTTTACGTCAATGCCTGCATAATCTGCCTCAGTGCCGTAACCGGGAACCATAACATATTCAAGTTCACGATTTCTGAAATTTGCAATGAAGCTTGTTGCAGAGGTTGCTGCTGTATCCTGATAGCCGAAATCCGCCCCGCCGACAGTGATGTACAGCTGTTCGTAACCGTCGTTATCAACGGAAGCAACGGAGATGGCAGCACTGTACGTTGACGGAGTACCGACGAGACCGGTATCGGGGTTTGGAAGAAGAGACATGTTCATGCCCCACCTGTTGCCGTATGCATTGTTTGTATCGTTGCCGGCAGCGATAATAATCTGAATGTCGGATTCGAGGAATTTGTTCATCGTTTCCATCATGGTGGGAACATCGGTAAAGCCTGCTGCAGCACCGAGTGAAAGGTTTACGGTATCGACTTCAAGCCTTACGCAGTCTTCCATTGCGGCAAGTATTGTTGCCCAACCTGCACCGCCGCCGGACTGGAAAACCTGCATAACGACAAGCTGTGCGTCCGGAGCAACACCGACAGCCTTACTTCCTTCAATCTTGTTTGCCGCAGCAATACCTGCAACATGCGTTCCGTGATCCGAACCTGCATATGTGTTCGATACGTCAAAATCAGCTGTGGCATAATTGAAGATGAACGGAAGCTTCGTGTTGTAATACGAGCGATTAAGCTTCGGGGTGCTTTTGCCCGCATTGAGCGTATACCAAATATCATCGACGCTCTGTCTTGTGATAGGGTCATCAAGCTTGTCATCGGGCAATGCGGCGAAATTCGGGTGTGTAACAAGGATTCCTGTGTCAAGAATCGCTATTCTCATGCCCTTTCCGCCGTAGCCGGAATTGTTGAGTATGTCCGAACCGATCATCGTTGAAGAGTTGTTTGTGAGCGGTGCAAGATCATAATCCGTTTCCGGCAAAGCAAAAGTCGGTGCAACATAAACGCTTTCAACACCGTTGAGTGCCTCAAGCTTTTTCCTGTTGCCGTATGCGGTCGTGACGGAAAAGCCTGTCATTGCAACCGTATAATCAAAACCAAACTCGTGCTTTGATTTGCCGAGAGCCTCGGCTGCCTGCTTTTTCGCAGAATCAATCGCCTTGATTTGTTTCGACTCCTGAGACTTGACTGCCTCTGTTCTTTCGGAAATTTCCCTTACAGAGTAGTTTCCAAGCAATGAGGCGGACTTCAAAACAACTATGAATGTCACCTCGTCGCCGGCTCTCAACGATGCGGCGGCATCGTTTTCGGAGAAGGGGGTGCTTGAAAGCTCGAACCTGTCGGTATTCAGCTTTCCATGATGTGTGTTCGCAGTCGAACCCTTGCCTTCACGTCCGGTCGCAAAGCCGCTTTTACTTTCGCGTGCCGTGAGGGAAAGAGGCCCGTCGGCTGTGCCTGCTATGCTGCTGCTTGTTTTCGCGATCAAATTCATCGGAAAACAGCTGACGAGCATAACGAGAGTCAGCAATAGTGCCAAAACTCTTTTCTTCATTAGTGTACCTCCTTGTGATTAATACTGATGTTCTTTCGGGCAATCCAACCGAAAGAATCCGTCATCAAGCATATATTAACATAGTATACCTTTTATGTCAACAGTTTCAGTGTGGGTATACCGATTATTCCCGGCGCCGATGATTGGCTGCACACGGCCTGCAAAAACATTTACAGCCGTTATAGGCAGCAGAGGGAGAAATACGCAGCTTTACGGCAGGAGCAGAGCGTGAGTTGTCAGAGCAACATTCTGTCAACATGACATAATTCGCTGTCCGCACCTTCCGTCCCCAAAATGATGACTTTCCTCCGGAGAATTTTTTGTTTCAGCGAAACAACTGTCCCTTGTGACAGTGACAAGAGTCGGAATATGCATTATAATGGTATCACAAGATGCTCGATACGTCTTTCAATCGTTAAGCGATCGGAAGCTGCTATTGCAAATTAGGAGTAAAAAATAAAAATAATACATGCAAACTTGCAAGACCGCTCGTCGTCACCGTAGTGGCTGCGGTCATCGCAGGCACTCTCGGCATCATGACATCGGCAGAGGGCTGTGCGATTGCCCGGTATGTCGGCGTCAAGTACTCTCTTCCGAGTGTCACGGCAGAGAACGACTACGGTTCGCGGGGCAACTCCTATAGCTTCAGCGACCCCCCGATGGTGCTGTTCAACGGAGAAACCATCACGGAATACTCCGACATATACCCCGGCAGTACCGTGGAGAATATAAAAACCGGCAGCAGCCTGACGGTATGCCGGAAAACAGCGGACGGCGGCAGGATGTCCGCGAAATATGGCAGAACGAGCGAGAAAGCCATCTGCGCGCTTCTCAAGTCCCTTTACCCGATTCTGCCGAGAAGGAGTCACAATGAATGAAAAACCGAACCCCCCGAAGAAAGATATTTATTCTTATCTGGCGTTGCTGCTCTGCTTCGCCTTGTTTGTGGCAGGCGTCTGCGGCATCGTCTCGAGCAGAACCGCAAGCCATGAGTACAAGAACTCCGACGACGTGCGGGAGGTCAGCGCAGTCGTTCAGGATTACGAGCCAATCGCGATAAAGGACTCCGACGGCAACACGACCGATTGGAAGTACGAGGCCAAGCTGTCATTTGACGTCGAAGGAAAAACCTACACCGGAAAGGATACTTTCTACAGAGATATAAGCTCCGGGGACAAGGTCACGGTCGAGGTCTATCGAACCGGAAAGGGCGAGTATAAGCTCGCTCCGGAAGGCAATCCTGCGGATTTCCTTCTGTACTGTATGGCTGTTGTTGTCGGCGGTTTTCTGACTGTGGTGATGACACACAGCGTTGTGGCACCGGGCAAAAAAGAAGAAGCCGGGGAAAAAAGCGGTAATAACAAGATCAAGAGGTAGTTATGAGTCTGTCAGATGCATTCTGGATAGCGGCAGCCTTTGCCGTGATCTGTGCGTATTATATCGGCGAAAAGATCATTGATATCGATTTCTCGTGCTTTCTTGCGAAAAACAGGAAAAAGGCGAAGTATGAAAGACTTCTCGCAAAGCGTGAAACGCCGCTTGCAAATATGGGACTGCGCCGCAATATCCGAAACGCATATGAAAATGTTTTGTGCCCCCTTGCCAAAGCGGATAAAAGCCTGCTGCCGATCAGAATGGATAAAACCTTCCGCAGAAACATCGAGCTCCAGATCGACAGTCTCGCAAGGCACAGCCTTTACCGTGACATCCGCGTGGCTGACCTCAGTCCAGGACAGAAAATCGGGTTCCGGACATGGGAGGACGACGGTAGGGAATGGCGTGAAGCCGAGCTTGAGTGCTGCGCACTTGAGCGCCTGATCTCCGCGAAGAACTCTGAGGTCGAGCACGAGATCTACCGAAAGCACGCCTGTCTGCGAGTCCTTCAGTCGCGGCATGTTCATACGGTTGACTGCGGTAACGGCAAAAAAACCTTCTATGCCGGAAAAGCCAAGGTGATCTGCCCGTCATGCGGTGCCGAGGTCACGCTCAGCAGTCAGCAGGTAGTCTGCGAATACTGCGGCGCAAGGATTCAAACGGATTTTTACGACTGGCAGACCGAGGTTTTTGAGATCTACGAGCATATCGGGAACAATCTCAGAAAGTTTCTGCTGCTGCTCGGGTGCATGACGGTACTGTTTCTCTCCGAATTTCTCTGCCTCTACCTGATAAAGGATACCGAAATATCCCTGGCGGCAGGTGTGGGCACGGCGATTCTGGTGCTCGCGGCACTGACGGCTCTGGCGTTTGCCCGGAAGCTGAGGCACGATAAGCTGACGAAGCGGATTGAGCTTTATTCGGAAAACTACCTCCGATCCTGCATAACCGAGGCTCTTTACAAGGACGCCGGCAGCGATGAGCTGCTTGACTACAGCGTAGGTACGATCATTCTGAAAAAAGTCGTCAACACGGAGGACACAACCACGATAACCGCCGATGTCTGCGTAAGCGAAACGTATCTCCCCGAAAACAAAAAACCGTACACGAAGAAAACCGGAAGAACACTCACTCTGCAAAGAGCAAGACACCCCGATAAAAGAAAGACGGACGGAAAGCTTTTCATCGAAAAGGACTGCCCGTCCTGCGGAGCCAATTTCATTCCTGACGAAAAACACTGCTGTTCGTTCTGCGGATACAGTCTCGATGCGGATAACGCCAAATGGGTCGTGCTGACGGCCGACAAAAAACAAGGAGGATCCTTATAATGGGATTATTCGACAAAAAATACTGTGACGTCTGCGGTGCCAAGATCGGTTTTCTCGGGAATCGCAAGCTCGAGGACGGCAGCCTCTGCAAGGACTGCGCAGGAAAGCTCTCCCAGTTTTTCAGCGATCGCAGGAATTCAACAGTCGCTGAGATAAAGGAGCAGCTCGCCTACCGCGAAGATAACAAGCGGCGGCTCGATGATTTCTTGCCGACTGTCACCTTTGACGGAAGCAAGAAAGTTTATATTGACCCGATAAGGGAGCGTTTCATCGTCACGAGGCTTTCAAACTGGCGCAGCGGCAACCCGGATCTTATCAGCTTCTCACAGGTAAGGAATGTTGAAACGGACATCAAGGAAAACAAGGAGGAGATCTTCTGTAAGGATTCCGAGGGCAACGAGACGAGCTTCCATCCGCGCCGTTACGAGTGCGATTATGAATTCAACATTACAATCCATGTTGATTCCCCGTGGTTTGACGAGATTGAACTTGAACTGAGTGACGGAAACCGTCCTGAAAGCCGCTTCACCGACCTCTACCGCGAATACGAGCAGAAAATGCGCGAGCTTGCGGATATACTGATGCGCCGCAGCAATCGTTATCGTGTCTTTGACGGCGACGGAATGATGAACCGGATCCGCGCTGAATATGACCGTCCCGTCTCCGCACCCGCTCCCCAACCGGGCGGCGGGGAATGGGTTTGTCCCTCCTGCGGTTCAAAGACCATCGGAGCTAAATTCTGTGACAACTGCGGTGCTTTGAAGACCGTGCCTGTTGAGACTGATGCGGCTCGGACTTCTGTCAATGAGACATGGGTCTGCCGCTCCTGCGGTTCTGAGGGTCAGTCGGAAAAATTCTGCGAGAACTGCGGATGCGCGAGGCCGGCTCCTAAAACGGTGCGCTGCGTGTCCTGCGGCTGCACCCCGGAGAATCAGGCAAAGCCGCCGAAGTTCTGCCCCGAGTGCGGTAAGCCGCTGTCCTGACGCCATGAAATGCCGAAGATTATTGAGGGCGGTGATAATAATGTCTGCTGTTTTTACGGTATCCGCGCTGTTCGGCTGTGGAGGGAGCAGGAAATACACGGTCGATGATATCATTGCTTTCCACACATCCTGCTACGGCATGGAAAGCAATCCGGTGTATGCTTTCGCGCTGCGAAAGCAGGATGAAAACTGGCTCTTCTCCGCAAGCTGCTGGGTCAAGAGCCGGGAGGACTGTTACACATCCTTCAGTTCCTTCCCGATACCGACCGAGGAAGCGGAGGAATTCCTTGAGATCCTCCGCGAGGAAGACGAGCTTGGGCGGTTGCGGAAATACCGCAATCCAATACGCATCTTTAATGCGGCCGATGCGCCGATGCGCAGCTCCGGAATTACCTTCACCGACGGGAACAGCATCGATAAAGAGACCGAGCTTTGCGGCAGGGCTGTTGACTGCCTGCGCGACCTTGCCGACAGATATTATGAAGCTGCCGAAAAAGCCGAGCCGCTGGAGGATGTCGATGGTATTACCGATCGGAGTGTGTATTTCACGGATTTCAGCCTTGCCGGCGGGAGAAGGATCAACTCATCCCTCCCCGTGCCGGATGAGCTTAACTGTTGCCTTTATGGGCTTGCGGGGGCACGATTCCTGACTGAGGTCAATATCAGCCGTAGCTGCATGGATCATTCCTCATCATACTCGTTCAGTCTCGAAAAAACGGAAGACAACTGGTTTCTGTCCTTCGACTGTGCGGCAGATTGCGTAGGGTATCATACGAATGCGGAAAAGATTCCTGTCGATACCGAAGAAGCAGAGGAAATACTCCGAATAGTCAGGGAAAGACGTCTTGCAAGCGATGTTCTGTCATATGAAGCGCCGTCGGAAAGCGACGTATATGTTCTTGACGAAACCACATACAACACATCGTTTGCTTTTTCGGACGGCAGCTCAGTACACGCCCCGATAAGCGCGGGCAGAGAGTTGACCGACGCATTCTATTCTCTTGCGGGCAAAAAAATCAAAAAATAAGTCGGTTCTTTCGGGAAATGAAAAGGAGAACTGTAATGGCTGACAAGTGTACGATTTGCTGAGCGGAAATTAATATGTTCCAAACCCGGAAGCTTTAAGACGGAAACCGCATCTGCCCTTCACCTGCTTCTCCGGCTCGACGCCTGACAACAACTATACGCCGAGCCAGTCATATGCGCTCGTCATCGGGTCGAACCACGTTTCAAACGAGGAGCCCGGCTGCATGAAGCTCTTCATCCCCTGCGGCGGAGCGTATTCCCCGCACCCGACAAAGCTGCGTCAGCGTGGTTCCGCAAGTGGTTCCTGTGGGAGCAGTACCTGCTGACCGGCGTCCGCACACCGAAATCCGAGACCCCCGGGCATAACCCGCCTTCGGGATCAACGATAAAACGACCAACAGAGAGGAGAAATCACAATGAACATTATCGGAAAATGGAAAGTCAAGGAGCTGCTCTTCCCCACCCCCAACGGCATGGCGTCCTACACGCCGGAAAATCTGCCGGTGGGAGATCACGCTGACGAAATCATCATGCTGCTCATGAGCATAACCCAATTTACCGAGGACGGCCTCATGAAAACGCTGATGCGCGTACCCGAGGACAAAATCGAGCTCGCGAAGTCGCAGGGCGCCGTGATCGACGAGGACGGTTTCGCCGCAATCGAGCAGACCACCTGGAAAGAGAAGGACGGTAAGTTTTACTACGATACCAAAGTCAAAGGCGAGGTCCTCGGAGAGACGGTCGACCCGTTCGCCGAAATACCTGTGGATGAGAACGGCTGTCTGACCATCGCGTATGGTACGATGATCCTCGAGCGCGTCGGAGACCGATGCGCCCCGGACGGATCATTACCGGAGGAGTGATCCTCATGTCCGTACTGACAACTCCCGAGGACTGCGGAAAACTTCGGGAAAGCCGTACGCAGCCTGTGCGTCCGTATGACGGTGACGACATGATCAATGTACCGATAGATCAAAGCGTACTGTACGGCGTATGGAAGAACGACGACATCAAAGCCGTGATCGAGGTTTCAGGTGATAAACCGCATATGATCGTCACTGAAAACGGAAAACTCATTTTTGAGGGAGACGTAAGACTGCAGAAGTTCGGAGATCTCCGCTTCACCGACGGGAAAGACGGCGATGGAAATGAATCCTACGCGCCATACTCAGCTCTTACGTTCAGTCGCAACGAGAATGTCTACAAGTACCGCCCTCTCTTTGAAGGCACGGTGATCACATTCACAAAGCAAGCGGAATAAAAACCAAAGAGGTGCTGCTGCAAAATCAAGTCATATTTGCAGCAGCACCTTTCTTTTTTAAGGAGGGAAATCCGGGGGGTGCCGAACATCAGCATTTTCCGGTTCAAGCGAAGCGGACTCATGCGGAAAGCGTGATTTTTGAGTACGGCAAACAGCCCTGCTCGGGCAGCCCGTTTTATATCTGTTTCGTGCAAATTAATTATGCACGAAAGCAAAAAACCGGACAACCCTTCTTGAGATGCCCGGTTTTGTTTTGGGAACTAATGCAATAGCCCCTTCCTGCTTTTCCGCTTGATGTGTATGCACCTGAAATCATTTCTCAAACAGGTACAGGAGGTACCCGTATCCCTCGGCCTCCATTTTTTCATAGGGGACGAAGCGCAGGGCCGCACTGTTGATGCAGTAGCGCACGCCATTGGGGGACTCCGGGTCGCCGGTGAACACATGACCAAGGTGAGAATCTCCGGCACGGCTTCTGACCTCTGTGCGGCGCATGCCGTGGCTCAAATCCTCTTTCTCCACCACGGCAGGGCTCTCAATGGGCTTTGTAAAGGCGGGCCAGCCGCAGCCGCTCTCATACTTATCCGTGGAGGAAAAAAGCGGCTCACCGGTCACGACATCCACATAGATACCCTTTTCAAACTTGTCCCAGAACTCACCCGTGAAGGCGCGCTCCGTGCCGCTCTCCTGCGTGACGCGGTACTGCTCCGCCGTCAGCTTGTCCCGGATGGACTCCGCCGCGGGCTTCTGATAGTCGCCCGGGTCGATGCGCAGTTTGGAGAAGAGCTCCATCTCCGCGCGCGGGATGTGGCAGTAGCCGTTCGGGTTCTTTTCGAGGTAGTTCTGGTGGTATTCCTCGGCGGGATAGTAGTTCTTGAGCGGGCCGATCTCCACGAAGAATTTCTCGCTGCGGCCGCGCTCGATCTCCGCGATGCGCTTCACTGTTTCTCTCGCGCTTTCGTTGGTGTAGTAGACGCCGGTCTGGTACTGACTGCCCCGGTCGTTGCCCTGCCGGTTTTGTACCGTGGGGTCGATCACATAGAAGTAAGCCAGCAGCAGCGCGTCGAGGCTTACCTGCTCGGGGTCGTATTCCACCCGCACGGTCTCCCGAAAGCCGGTCTCTCCCTTGCAAACGGTCTTGTAATCGGCATCCGCCTCGCAGGTGCCGTTGGCGTAGCCGCTCTCGGCGTCGATGACGCCGGGGATGGACTGCATCAGCTGTTCCATGCCCCAGAAGCAGCCGCCCGCCAGATATATGACATGTTCCGTGGTATCCATATACATGCTCTCCTCACCGGACGTATCTGAGGACTGTCCGGCTGTTTCCATATCCTGTGCTTCCTTTCCCTGCGGCATAGGCTTTTGATTGGCTGTGCAGCCGCTCAGCACCAACGCCGCAGCAAGCAGAAGCGGCAATCCTCTCCGAATCATGGTGTTTCCTCCTTTCGAGAGGAATCGGTTTGCTCCGCGCCTTCAGCGGTCCGGCATCCCTCCGCCGTACGGCCGCAGGAGCATCCCGAGCAGCAGCCCGAAGGCGACACCGAAGCCGATGGCGAGCTACGGGTTGGACGTAATGGCGCAGGCGCCCGCAGCGCAGCCTACATAGCGGTAGTACAGCCAGCCGCCGACGCCGCCGGCCAGCGTCAGTGCGGCGGGAAACAGAACGACTGCCGGCTTACACGACGTCTTGCCCATTGAGACCTCCTGTTCGAGATCCCGCTCTCAGCCCTTATCGGCGGCAAGCGCCTGATCGATGAGCTTTTGCAGCGCTTCCGCCTGGTTCTTTTCTGTGATGGCGCCCACGATGGGCTCGCCCACGATATTGCCGTTGCGGTCAACCACATAGGTGGTGGGGTAAGCGAAGATGTTCGTTGTGAACTTGCCGGCCTCGCCATCGGAAGCGAAATACACATTCTGATAGGTCGCGCCCTTCTTGGCCAATACGTCTTTTGCTTCGGAAATTGCTGCCTCGTCGCCATCCAATGTGAAGGTGTTGACACCGATGAGTGCGCCGCCCTTCTCCGCAAGCTCCTTGT